>Ga0272446_1000184_pt1 | contig 94879 bp, 72 predicted proteins | sample YNPCB0061_FD_194587 | JGI IMG/M metagenome (GOLD analysis project Ga0272446, IMG submission 194587) | Hot spring microbial mat communities from Yellowstone National Park, WY, United States - YNP-CB-006-1 | ecosystem: Environmental > Aquatic > Thermal springs > Hot (42-90C) > Sediment | place...
GGCGTAGCGCTGGTGGCGCTGCGCATCGATGGCCCAATCGGGCGGCGCGCAGGCGTAGTCGTTCACCAGCACGAACCCGTCGCTGCGCAGCACGCCGAGGAGCGCCAAAAGCGCCTTCACCGCCCCGTGCGCGTGGTTGATCGCCAGCGCGCCGTCGCCGAGCCGCTCGGCGTAGCCGACCAGGTGGGCGGCGAACGGCTGCGCGGCGATCTCCGTCGAGCAGTAGGCGCGCGTCACGCGGACGAGGTCGAACACCGACTGGAGCTTGTCGTGGCCGCCGTCGCCGCGGATCTCGGCCTGGAGCTCCTCGACGCGCACCCCGCGCGCCTCGAGCTGCGCGACGTCGTCGATGCGCGACTCCACCATCAGCTCGAGCCAGCGCGACTCCGAGCGCACGAGCTGCGTCATCGGCAGCGTGTCGAGGACGTAGTTGGCGAAGACCGCGTAGAGCCCGCTCACCTCGCCGGCCGGCCGCCCCTCGTCGTCGAGGAGGCGCTCGGGCTGCAGCACGTCGAGGCGCGCGAAGCGCACGCGCCCCTCGTGCTCGTCGAGGACGCCGCGCGACCGCGCGTCCGTCACCATCTTGGCCGAGTAGTCGGTCGCCAGGTAGACGAGGCGCCCGTAGTAGTCGCGCTGCGCGTCGATGCAGAGCGCGCGGAAGTGATCGAGGAACAGCTTGGCGTGCAGGCCCAGGCCGATGCCGACCTCGAGGACGCGCACCTCGGCGGCGAGCGTCCCGGCGCGCTCGGCGGCTTCGCAGGTGGCGAAGAGGACCTCGGCGGCGCGCGCGGCGCGGACGCCGTCGTTGGTGACGAAGTGCGGGACCTCGTTCGACGTGAAGGCGCGCGCGCCGCGGCGAGCCCAGTAGGTGGAGCCGACGCGCCACTCGAGGCTCTGGCCGAGCGGGCGGAACGGCTCGAGGACGAGCGGGCGCGGGCGGGGCGGCGGCGCGAGCGCGGCGGGCGGGGTCGCCGGGGCGCTCGGTTTGGCGGGCGGCGGGGCGGCGGCGGCGGCGGCCGCGGCAGCGACGGGCGCGGGGGCAGCGGCGGCAGCGGCGGGCGCGGCGGCGGCGGCGGCGCGGGGGCGATACGACCACTCGGGGTGCGGCGTGCTCATCGGCGGCTCCTTGTCCGTTCTCCCCGAGGGAGAGACCGCCGCCCGCCGATGTGAAGCCGATGCTACGCGTGCTGCGCCTGGAGGATGTAGGCCCGCATCACCCCGTCGCGAACCTCCTGCGCCCACTCGGCGTCGGTGCTGCTCTGGTCGACGCCCGGGTCGCGCAGGATCGGCGCCTCGAGGCCGCGGCGACGGAGCGCGTAGTCCATGCAGAGCCGCGTGAGCCGCCCGTTGCCATCCATGAACGGGTGGATCGACACGAGGATGCGCTGCATCTGCGCCGCGAACGCGACCGGATCGGGCGCGTTCGGCAGCCCCACCTGGAAGTCGTTGATCCAGTGGTTGACGTGCCACATCACGTCGGCGTGCGGGACGTACTCGACCAGCACCCAGCGATCGCCGCGCCCCTTCTCGGCGACGGTGCGGTGGTCCTTCGCCGTCCCCTCCTGCGAGAAGTCGAGCTGCATGAGGTTCTTGCCGTGGAACTGGATCGCCTGCAGCTGCGCGATGGTGTTGCCGTCGACGACCTGGAAGATGCCGCCCCAGCCGACGTCGACGTCGGTGTTGGTCGCGTTGCCGCGGACGTCGTTCTTCATCCCCTGGCCGCGCAGGAGGCCCGCCTCGGGGAGGAAGCCCTCGGACGCCTTCTCGTGGGCGCGCTCCATCGCGTGCACGGTCATCTTCGCGCGCTGATCGAGGCGCTGCGCCGCCTTGCGCCAGTTCTTGAAGTTCTGCCGCCCGAAGGCGTATTTCGCCTGCGTGACGTTCTGATATTTCTCCTGCTGGTTCCCGCCGCCGTCGACGTATTCGACCGTGGCCTTGAAGTGGCCGGTGTTGGCGATGTCCGTCTGGGCCTGCGCGTAGATGTCGGCGTCGACGAGGCGACGCCCGTCGAGCTCGTCCTCGTACGCCTGCTTCTTGGCGCCGGCCAGCGGCAGCGCCCCCTTCGGCGCCGCGCCCTTCACCTCGGCGAGGTGCACGACCACCTTCTGGTTCTGATCGAACTGATTCTCCGCGCGCGTGACCACGAACATCGCGTCGAGCGGGAAGAGCACCTCGCGCTCGCCCGAGTTCGCCGAGAACATCTGGATGTCCTTCCCGCTGAAGAAGGACTCGACGATGAACATGGTGCTCTTCGGCGCGATCCAGTGATTGTCGCGCGTGGTCCGCGAGGTGCTGACGTTTCGCCCGAACGACACCACCGTCCCCGGCGAATAATCCGCCATCGCATTCGCCGCGTCGGCTTTCGAATCGATTCCCGGATATCCGAAATAGACGGGCGCCTTCCCGGCGGGGAGCTGATCGAGCGCGCGATCGAGCGCCTCCAGCCGACGGACCAGGTTGTGATTCTTGTGCGCGTCCTCGCCGAACGGATCGCCGCCCATCGCGGTGAACTTGCCGTAGGTCGAGTAGGCCGGATCGACCGACGCGCTCATGCTGTAGTCCTTGAGCGCGAGCGCCTCGTTGTCCTTCAGCCCCTGCGCCGTCGGATCGATCAGCTGCTGCCCGCGGTCGTACGCCGGCGTCACGAGATCGCCCTCGCCGTAGTCCTTCCGTCGCTGCGCGGCCTCGCCGATGACGCCGTTGAGAGCCGCCTTGCTGTACCCGAGGCGATGGTTCGTCTGCGCGGTCTGCGTCCGCGTGTCGTAGAGCTTCGCCACGCGATTGACCCACGTCAGCCGCGCGTCGTGCCCGGGCCTGGCCGCCTCGTAGAGGATCGAGAAGATCATGTCGGCCTTCTCCGGTCCGGTCTCCGCCTGCACCGCGGCATATTCCTGGCGCGCCTTCACGGCGTTGAACGTCGGCTCCTTCGCCAGGAGATCGCCGGCCGCGAGGAGCGTCAGATCGCGGATCGCCTTCCATGGCAGCGTCTGGATGAGCGGCCGCGGCACCCCACGCAGCTGCAGCGGCGCGAGGACGTTGTCGTCGAGGATCGGCCTGAAGTTGGCGGCGATGCTCTTCGCCTCGGCCTGCAGATCGACCGGCAGGTGGAGGACGGCGGCGTCCCGCTCGGCCGCGCCGACCGCCGACGCCGGGTCGCGATTGTCCTTCCCCGGATAGAGCACGTCGGCGATGGGGTCTTTCAACGCCGGCAGGAGATAATCGGGATCGGGGAGCTTCGCGGGATTGAAATCGGCGGCGGTGAGCGGCGCCAGCGTCGCGGCGTCGAACTGCCCCGGGTTGTAGGCCAGGCCGTTGTCGGCCGCCGCCAGCAGCACCTCGTGCATCGTGTGCAGCTTCGTCGGCACCAGCCAGCCGATGGCCGCCGTGCGAATGTCCTTCTGGTCCGCCGCCGTCGTGTAGCCGAGGAACTTCCCGAGCTGCATGAGGTAGTTCGTGCGCGACGAGCCCATCCCGGCGATGAGCACCTTCAGCTGCCGCGCCTCCTCGGCGTACGCCGAATCGACGCGGATGGCGTCGGGGTTCGACACCTCCCACGGGAGCTGGTGGTTCTTCGTGCGCCGCTCGAGGAAGAGCATGTTGCCGAAGGCGTGGCGGAGCTCGCGCTCGCTCAGGCGCGCCTGCGCCGCCCTCTCCTTCGCCGGCGTCGACTGCGTCTTCTGCGTCGCCGGGATCTTGTTGTAGCCGATCGCGTCCTGGTCGAGCGTCTCGTACTCCTCGCCGCGCGCGCCGCCGAGCGCCGCCTGCGCCTTGTTGAGCGGATCGTTCACGCCGTCGACGGCCGAGCCGTAGAAGTCCTGGTGGTGCGTCTGTTTGACCCACGCGCTCTCGGTCGCTTTGACCCGCGCGCTGTCCTGAATCTGTTTTTGATTCGCCAGCGCCATCGCCTGCAGATTCGCCTGCAGCGCGGCGGACGCGATCGCCGGCGCCGCCTGTACGTTGTTCATCACGTCGGTCAGCATCGGGCCGAGCTGCCCGTTGTCGAGCGGCGCGCAGAGCATCGCCAGCGCCTCGCGCACGTTGCCGCCGCCGGCGATCGCCTTCATGTTCGCGATCGTCCCCTCGACGGCGCCGGGGAGCGTGTCGTTCGCCGCGCGCTTGAACAGCGCGCGCTGCGTCTTGTGCACGTTCTTGTGGTGATGCTGCGCCCATGACTTCGTGAGCGCCGCGAGCTTGCCCACCATCCCGCTCGCGACGGTGTTGGCCGCCGCGTTCTTGAACGCCGCCTGCCCCGCCTGCGCCTCGAATGATTTCAATTTCGAGAAATAGAGGCTGTTGTGCACGGCGTCGACCTGCGCCTGCTGCATGCCGCTCAGCGCGGCGTAGGCGCGGCGCGAGATCTTCGACTGCAGCGAGCCGGGCGTGACGCGAATCGAGGGCAGCGGCCCGTCGGAGACGACCGCCGCGGCGACGCGATCGGCCTCGCGCTCGGCGCCGTCGCCGGGCTGGCTCACCTCGAGCTTCGCCGCCGCGCCGCCGGCGGTGCCGCGCTGCTGGATGGTGTGGACCAGCTCGTGCGCGAGGAGCTCGTCGCCGTCGCGCGTCCCGGGGCGATACTGCCCTTCGCCGAAATAGATATCGTTCCCAATCGTGAAGGCGAACGCCTTCATCTGCGACGACAGCGCCGACGAGGCGCCGCCGGTGTGGACGCGCACCCCGGAGAGGTCGGCGCCGGTCACCCCCTCGACGCGCGCGGCGACGCGCCGATCGGGCGCCGTCCCCGAGTCGCTCTGCGCCAGGCGCAGCGACGCGGACAGATCGTTCGCCTGGTGCGTGATCGCCGCGGGCGAGTCGCCGTCGGCCTTGCGCTGGATGCCGTACGCCGCGCTGAGCCCGGGCGGGAGCGCGAGCTCCTGCGTCGCGGACCCCTCGTCGCCGCTCGGCTGGCGCGACTCGGCCTCGACGCCGCCCGAGGTCCGCTCGGCGCGCTCTGCATCAAACGGTGGTGGTGGTGGACACATGCTCCCTCCTCAGCCCGGGCCGTCGTCGTCGCGGTCGGGAGGCGGCCACAGCGGCGCCGTGGGGGGGCGCCCGCGTGACCAGTCCACGAGGAACTCGTGCCCGGCGACGCAGCGGTAGCGATCGGTCTCGACGCCGACGCGGATGCGCTCGGCGCGCTTGCCGCACCGCAGACACGGGATGACCTGCGTGAACTCGTTCCCAGCCATGACAGGGAGGCAGAGTCGGCCCGCGCGCGATGTGAACCGCGCACGAGAGAGAGAGGGATCAGGGCGCGAGCGGGCCGATCTTGAAGTCGGTGAAGAGGCGATCGCGCACCGCCCACAGCATCGGGAACCAGGTGAGCTGGGCGCTGCGCTCCAACATCTCCATCGGGTTCCCGCGCAGCGACGCGGTGCCGATGCCGAGGATGCGACGCACCACCAGGATGTGCTCACGCTTCATCCGCTGCATCGCCGCGTCGCAGTCGAGGAGCCCCTCGGCGACGGCCGAGAGGCCGGGGTGCGCGCTCGGCTCGGCGTAGAGCGCCAGGAGCTCGACGGCGGCGCGCGCGCAGGCCGCCTCGAAGCGCGCCCACACGACGGGGGCGAGGGCGTTCAGCCGCACGAACCCGGGCGAGTCCATGCCGCTGCCGTGGCCGAGCCCGCGACGGATGGCGAGGTAGGCGGCCGGCACCATGTGCTCGAAGAGGCGCAGCTGCGTCTCGAGCAGCCGCCCGGCGTCGGCGACGCGATCGAGCGCGCGGCGCGCCTCGACGTGCTCGTCGCGATCGAGCGCCGCGACCGCCTGTCCGAGGTCGTGGATCATGCACTTCATCCACAGCTCCTCGGCCTGGTGCACCGTCTGGAAGAAGAGCTCGTCGGGGTGGGAGCGCGCCTCGGGCGGCTTCTGCAGGGCCAGCAGCTCGGGCGTCTTGAGATACCGCTCGTATTCGGTCGTCCCGTCCCCGTACGGGGCGTCGAAGTCCATGCCCCGCAGCGTATCAGGGTATGCTCCGGGGGCGATGGCATCGGACGACGAGCAGCCGCCGGTCAGCGTGCGCGTACGGCGCATCCACCGGCGCGACCTCAACCGCGCGTGGGAGTTCTTGAAGCTGGTCTTCCGCTCGGTGAACCAGGAGACCGTCGAGTACCAGCGGCCGCGCACCAAGCGCCGCTTCTTCGAGGTGTACGACGAGGAGCAGGTCGAGCAGCTCCTCTTCGAGGCGGGCGACGAGGTCGTCGGCTACGCCGAGGTGGCCTTCGAGGCGACCGGCGACGACAACTGGATCAACCCGCGCTTCTTCGAGAAGCGCGACATGCGGCCGCTCTTCGTCGAGGAGCTGGCGGTGCACCCCGACTATCAGGGGCGCGGCGTCGGCGGCTTCATCCTCGATCAGCTCCAGCACCTCGCGCGCGTGCGCGGCTGCACCCACCTCGTGCTCGAGGTGGCCGAGAACAACGAGGCGGCGCTCAATTGGTACCGCCGCCGGAACTTCTACAAGCTCGACGCCGCCATCTTCATGGCGCAGAAGGTCGACTCCGAGCCCGAGCTCCTGCCGCCGCGCAAGCTGACCAAGCGGAAGAAGGCGGCGGCGCCCAAGCCCTCGTCGTCCGAATAGCGCGTAACCGCGCGCGGCGCTCCTCCGTAGGGGATGACGAACGGTTCTACGCGGCGCCGAGCTACTTGAAGCGGATCCGTTTTCGATCTCCGAAGGACATCGACAAGCTCGAGATCATCGCCTTCGACCAGTCGCAGATGATGATCGACGGTCTGAAGGCGCTCGGCCTCGAGGTCTCGCGAAGCCAATTCCCGATCATGACCGCGAACCATCTGGTGCAGTGGGAGCTGTGCAAACGCGGCGTCGCGGCCTGCATCATCCTCGAGGAGATCGGGGACGAGGAGCCGCGCGTCGCGCGCGTCCACCGCAGCCTTCCGCCGATTCCGATTCCGATCTGGCTGGTGTGTCACCGCGAGCTGCATACGAGCCGTCGGATCCGGATCGTGTTCGATCTCCTGGCCGAGGAGCTGGCGAAGATCCGCGCGTGTCAGGCGACGGTGGCGCGCGCCCGCGGCAGGAGCTCGCGCAGCGCCTCGGCGACGAGAGGGACGCGCTCGCGTGGGGGTGGGCGGTTGAAGGCGAGCTCGAGGTTGACTCCGTAGGGCGCCAGCAATTGATCGTCTATCGGAAACGACACCCGGCAGCCGCCCGTCGGCTGGACGATCTGCCAGCCGGGCTTGAGCGGGATCGAGTCGGCGCCGGGGTAGTAGGGCGGCAGCTCGGCGTCGTAGCAGCGCAGGTCCCACTCCTCGCGCCGCGCGGCGTAGAGGCGCCCGAGCTCGGCGACGAGCGCCTCGCCCAGCCGTCGCTGCGCCGCCGGCATCTCGCGCGCCCACGACGGGTGCTCGGGGAACATCCCGAACTTCTCGATGGCGTCGTCGTTCCAGGTGAGCCGCCAGCGCAGGCAGAAGCCGTCGATCTCGCGCACGCGCGCCCGCAGCTCGTCGGCGTGCACGATGACGTCGCGGTTCGAGCCGGCGCCGCTGTAGAGGACGCGGTAGATCGGCGCCTCGCCGTCGACGAGCCCGTGGGTCAGCGGCACGCGCACGAACTCCTTCGCCGGCGCCTCGCTGCGCTGCCAGCTCGACATCCGCGCGATCGCCGGATCGAGCTGCGCGTAGAGCGCGTGATCGAAGTCGGCCTCGGAGTGCACCTTGCCGTCGTGGACGTGCACCGTCGGGAAGAAGAGCGCCTGCGGGTCGCGTCGCGGGAAGACGAAGGCCATCGGATGGAACGTCTGCGGCTTCTTGACGATGCGCCCGAAGAGGCCGCGCTTGCGGTGCAGCTTGAAGACCGCGAAGCCCCAGTCGCGGTAGGCGGGGATCGACTCGAGCGTCGTCGGCGGGAGACGGAACATCGGGTCGAGCCGCTCGAAGTCGCGCGGCGACGGGACGAACGAGGCGTCGAAGTCGCCGACGCGGTGGACGCGCAGGCGCGGCCGCTCGGGCATCGCCCGCGAGGCGAGCATCATCGGGCCGCCCTTGGCCATCGGCGGCGGGAAGCCGCGCTCGAGATCGTCGAAGAGGCGCGGATAGCCGGCGAGATCGACGAAGCGGACCGCGTCCTCGGGCGACGCGGGCGGGACGGGGAGCGGCAGCACCATCGCCAGCTCTTCGTCGAGCCCGACGGTCATCTGGTACACGAGCGCCTGCGCTCCGTCCGCGAGCCCGCGGGCGAAGATTCGCGTGCCGGACACCGACTTCACCGGGCGCGAGAAGCAGCACATGGGGAATGCAAAATAGCAGGCCCTTCGCGGGTAAGATACGCCGCGGAGGAGGCACGACATGCGGAATCGCGGACTGGTGGTGGCCCTGGTCGGGGCGTCGATGATGCTGGGCGCGGCGGCGTGCAAGAAGACCGTCGAGGGGGAGAACAAGGCGTGGGATCGCAACCTCGCCAAGGTCGGTGAGCTGGTGGCGCTCTACCCGGGCTTCGCGACGGCGCTGAAGGAGCAGCAGAAGCGGGCCGAGGACGCGATGGCGGCGGCGCGCGGGATCTCGAACCACGAGGAGGCGGCCAAGAAGATGGCCGACGCCAACGCGCTGCTCGACTCGTCGTTCGTGTCGAAGCTCGGCGGGATCGGCGACAAGCAGAAGCAGGTGCGCGAGAAGTCGGTCACCGTCTCGTCGGCGGCGACCGATCCGGCGGACGCGGCGGCGGCCAAGGCGGCGGTCGACGACGCGCAGCGCATCCTCAAGAACGTCGACGACGCGCTGAAGACGGGCGCGCCGGGCGCCGACGCGGCGACGGCGGTGGTGCGCAAGATCGAGGACGATCTCCAGTCGGCGGGGTCGAACCTCGACAAGGTGATCGCGGCGGCCAAGGCCAAGAAGGAGGCGGCGGCGAAGGCGGCCACCGTCGCGCCGGGCGCGGCGGGTGGCGGGCCGGGCGCGGCGGGCGCCGTCGCCAAGGCGCCCGACTGGCAGTGCCCCTACTGCAAGCACATGAACCCCGACGCGCGCGCGACCTGCACGCAGTGCGGCGCCTCGAAGCCGGCCCCCGGCGCGGGCGCCAAGCCGGCCGCCGCCGCCGCCGGCAAGAAGAAGTAGCCGACCGCCCTCTCCGCACCAAATCCTGTCTATCGAGAAATCGCCGCGCGATGCTCGGCGCGCGCGGCGGTGCTGCAGCAGCTGCGGCGTCGACGCCGCAACGACGGTGCGCGGAGCCGCGTAGCGTCGCGGCCCGTCGGCGCGCATGCGGTTTGCAGTCCCCTGCGCGCATGAGCCGAGGTCCGAGCGCGCCTTCTCCTCGAACGTCGCCGTCGTCAGCGCCGCAGCGTGCCGCGGGGGACGATCACCCCGAGCTGAGCCGTCCGCCGCGCGCGGGTGTGGCCGCCGTCTTCGCCGAGCGGCAGGCGGCGGCGACCCAGATTCGCCGCACGCTGGAAGGCTGGCAGCGCGCGAAGGAGGGCGACGGGGCGCTGCCGCGCGAGGGGAAGCCGGGGGAGCTCGCCAGCCCCGGGCCGCCGCCGGAGATGCCGGCCGCGTGGCGACGACCGCCGGGCGGCGCGGGGCAGGCGCAGGCGCGCGGCGAGCACGACGAGCACGACGAGCACGAGGAGGAGGCGCCCCTCGAGCGCTTCGCGAGAAAGCTGGCGGCGCGCGATCCCTCGGCGCGCACCGACTACGAGCGCCTCTCGCGCGAGGAGCGACGGCAGCTCTCGCCGAGCGAGGTGGCGGCGGCGCTGGCCTTCGATCCGCAGCTCGGCGCGATGGCGATCGCCGGCGCGAAGGCGTCGTTTGCCCAGTATCCGCGATGGGCGCGCGCCGTGCTCGAGTCCAATCGCGTGGCCGCCCACGCGCGCGCTCTCGACGAGGAGAACCTGGTCGCCAACTTCCTCGACGCGCCGCCCTTCCGCGGCGCGGTGAGCGACGCCGACGCGGTCGCGCTCGAGGCCTTCTTCGACGTGACCTCGCCGCGGCGGGTGTTCGAGAAGGTCTTCCCCGAGCTGAAGGACACGCCCTACGACCCGACGATCCTGCAGACGCGGGCCTGGGCGCCCGACGAGGTGAAGCGGCTCTACCGCACGCTGCGCACGCACCTCCCGATCGGCCACGTGCAGGCGGTTTCGGGCGGGTTCCACCTCGGGACGCACGAGCGCCTCGACGGCAAGCAGCAGTGGGCGGAGCTCGGGTTCGCCTGGCAGGACGGGCCGCACATGGTGCTCCCAGCGTCGGGCGCGCGCGAGCAGGGGGAGGCCACCCACGGCATGACCGGCGGCAAGGAGGCGGCGCCGCTCGGGGCGGCGGCGCAGGCGGGAGGGCCGGCGCTCGATCACTTCGACACCTCGGTGCTGCACGAGGTGGGGCACGCGGTGGCGAACGTGACCGGCGGCAACGAGTGGGCGCTGGCGCGGAACCACTTCGAAGAGGTGCCGATGGATCGCTGGGCCAAGGCGCTCTTCGACGACGCGGCCGATCGGCCGTTCCGTCGCGGGCTGCTGCGGCGCCTCGAGCCGGGGGCGATGTCGTCGAACGACGCGCGCACCTTCGTCGCGTCGCGGATCGCCGGCGGGAGCTGGCTGCCGCCGGGGTGGACCGAGGTGCAGGCCCACATGTTCATCCGCTCGCACTACGACAAGCAGCCGCTCGTGCAGTACTGGGAGCAGGTCTTCCTCCGCGGCAAGGACGACTACATGGTCCCCGAGAGCTGCATCCGCGGCGGCAAGGTGTACGCGTTCCTCTCGCGGTTCAATCGGAAGTTCTGCCGCTACGACGAGAAGACGTTTCGCGAGCGCGTGTCGTGGTACTCGCTGGCCTCGCCGCCCGAGTGGTTCGCCGAGCAGTACGCGCACTACTACCGCAGCGGCGCCGGGCTCGCGCCCGACGTGAAGCAGCGCCTCGATGCGCTGAACGCGCAGAGCTTCGATCCGGTGCGCGTCGGGAACCCGGGGCCGGGCGGCGCGAGCCCGACGAAGGGGATGGAGCCGTCGAGCAAGCCCGCGGGTCAGCCGGCGAAAGGCGAGGGCGGCGCGCAGGGCTCGCCGCCGCAGGAGGGCGCGGCGCAGGCGCAGGAGATCCGGCGCATGAGGCTGCCGTGGTGACGCGCGTCGGGCGCCTCGTCGCGGCGGCGCTGATGTCGCTGTGGGCGCCACCGCCGGCGCGCGGGGACGAGCCCGCGCCGCGCGGCGCGGGGTGGGTGCGCGCCGAGGCCATCGCGCGCGGGCACCTCGCGCGCCACGGGGTGCGCGCGCGGACGGTGCGGCCGGTGGCGGCGCTGCCCTTCCTCTTCCGTGTCGACGAGACGAGGCTGCTGCTCGTGCGCGCCGACGCGGTCGTGCCCGCGGGAGGCGGGCTGCGCGCTCTCGAGGCGCACCTGCGCGCGACGGATCGCGACGAGCTGCCCGACGTGTCGCCGCGCGACCTGATCGCGCTGGTCGACTACTTCGCGGCCCTCCCCATCGATGTCCCGCCGTCGTTGCGGGTGGCGTTCGTCGACGCGCCCGATGCGCCGGAGCTGTCGCCGCGCGTGAGCTCCGACGCGTCGACGGTGCGGCTGGTGCTGTCGTACGTCGAGCGGCCTGCGTTGGGCGCGACGCCCCGGAGCGGCACGCTCGCGGTGCAGCGGCGCGAGCTGGAGATCGCGCGCGCGACCGGCGCGGCACGCTGGGTCGCGAGTCGCGTCGAGGTCCGCCGACCGGAGGGATGGTAGATGTCGATCACGCGTGCGTTGGCGATGGCGTGCCCGGCGTGTGGCGTCGAGCTGCACGCGACCGTTGTCGACAGCCTGAACGCCGGGCGTCACCCCCACCTGCGCGCCGAGCTGCTCGCGCGGCGGCTGCACCTCTTCGGGTGCGGCGCGTGTGGGGAGCCGGTCGCCGTCGACAAGTCGCTGGTCTACGTCGACTTCGAGCGCGGGCAGCTGTTCCTGGCGGCGCCGCTGGCCGCGCGCGGCAGCGGGACCGAGGCGGCGTGGGAGGAGGCGGCGGTGCGGCTCTTCACGCGCTGGCTGCGCGACGACGCGCCGGCGGTGATGCGGCAGCGCGCGGGGACGTTCGCGGTGCGCCTCTGCTTCGGGCTCGAGGAGCTGCGCGAGAAGGTGGTCATCGACGAGGCGGGGCTCGACGACGGCGTGATCGAGGTGCTCAAGGCGGCGCTGCTCATGGCCGAGCCGCGGTTCGAGGCGGAGGGCGTCGCGGCGCTGAGCCTCGACGGCGTCGACGAGCGTGGGGGGCTGCGCTTCGTGGCGCCGCCCAGCGGGCTGGTGGCGCGCGTCGAGCCGGGAGTCTACGCGCGCGTCGAGGCGCACGGCGACGTGCTGCCCCCGGAGCTGCGGCTCGACGGCGGGCCATGGCGCAGCCTCGTCGGGCGGGCGGCGATCGCGGCCGACGCGGGTGAAGAGAGGACCGGTGGTTGAGGTGAGCGGGACGCTGGCGGTGGCGCCGTTCGCCGACTCGGCGAGCTACGTGCGCGCCCTGCTCGACGAGAGCACGACGGCGACCGCGCGCGAGGCGGCGACGCGGCGGGCGGCGGTGCAGCCGGCGCTGTTCACTGCGTGTGAGCGCTGGGGGCTGTCGCCCCTCGAGCGGCGGGCGCTCGCCTGCGTCGTGGCGGGGCTGCCGTTGCGCTGGGTCGACGCGGCGCCCGCGCTGCGCCGGTTGAACGCGCTGACGCTGATCGTGGCGCCGGAGGGGATCGCGCGCCCGACGCCGCGGCTGCTCGCGCTCGTCGCCGACGAGCTGGAGCTCGACAGCGCGCTCGGCGGCGCGCGCCTGGTGCGTCCGCTGGGGCGCGCCGTGGACGAGGATCTGGTGCCGCACGCGCTGTTGGACGAGCTCGTCGAGCTGCTCGATGCGCGGCAGCTGGCCTGCATCTCGTCGGAGCCGAGTGTCGGCGCGGCGCCGCGCGTGGCCGCGGCGCTGGCGCGGTGCGGGCGTGCGACGATCGTCGTCCCGGTGGCGCTGGTGGTGTCCCCGTCGAGCTGGGGGCCGCTCGGGCGCGAGCTGACGCTCTTCGACGCGGCGCTGGTGGTGGACGCGGCGGCGGCGTTGCCCGAGCAGGTGGTCGAGGCGGCGCGGGCCCTCGAGGCGCTCGGGCGCGCGGCGGTGCTCGCCTGCGACGACGCGGCGGCGGTGCGTCAGGTGGGCCTCTCGACGGTGGAGCTGGCGCTCGGGCCGCCCGCGCCCGAGCTGCGGCGGCGGCTGTGGCAGCGCGTCCTCGACGAGCTCGCGATCCCGTCGGAGCTGAGCGCCGACGAGCTCTCGACGCTGCCGCTGCCGCGCCCCGGGCTCATCCGAGAGCTGGCGCAGCTGGCGGCGCGCTGGGCCGAGCGGCTCAACGCGCCGGTCATCGACGCGGGGCGCTGGGAGGCGGCGCAGGCGCGACTCCTCGGGGCGCCGTCGCTGGGGCGGATCGCGCGCCAGCGCGGCGAGTCGGCGCCGTCGCTGCGACTGCCGCGCAAATGAGCGGCGCGGGCGCTGCGGCGTCTGCTCGGCAGCTGACGCGTCGATGCAGCAGCCTCGCACCCCAGCGCACCGGCGCGCCGTGCGGAGGCGCGCACGATCGGGCGGCACGCGGCGTGCTTGGGGTCGCAGGCATGAGGACGTTCAGTCGAGGCTTCGCGGCCGTCGTCGGGTTCATGTGCGCGCTCGCCTGCCTGCCGGGGAGGGCTGGCGCCGTCGGAGACGTGGCGAAGGCGCGGGTGGCGTTCGAGGAGGCACAGCGCCACTTCGCGCTCGGCGAGTGGCGGCGGGCGGCGGCGCTGTACGAAGACGCCTATCGCGAGAAGCCCGACCCGGCGCTGCTGTACGACGCGGCGCAGGCCTATCGCGCCGCGGGAGAGCTCGAGCGCGCGCTCGTCCTCTATCGCAGCTACCTGCAGTTCGCGCCGCGCGCGCGCAACGCCGAGGAGGTGCGCGGGCAGATCGCGCGTGTGCGGGCGGCGATTGCGGCATCGGCGAGCGCGGCGCACTCGCCTCCGTCGGGGACGCGGGAGCCAGCGGGGGGCGCGGGGCGCGCGGGTGCGGTCAGCCCGGCGGAGCAGCTCGCGCCGCCGGCGCTCTCTTCGGTCGCGCCGGTGCCGGCTCCGACGCCGACGCCCGCGCCGACGCCGACGCCCGCGCCGACGCCGACGCCCGCGCCGACGCCCGCAAAGAGCGCCGCGCCCGCGCCGGCGATCGCGCGTGACTCGCGCGCGCACCGCCGGCGAAAGGTCGCGCTCGCGGCTGGCGCCTCGGCGGCGGCGGTCGTGGTGCTGGTCGGCGTCGCGGTGGGCGCGGCGCTGGGGAGCGCGTCGCCGTGGGCCAACCACCCCGACGTGAGCCCGGGCGCGACGACGGCGAGCGCCCTCGAGGTGCGCTGGTGAGCCGAGCGGGGCTCTCGTCCGCGTCGCTGATCGCGCTCGTCGTCGCGAGCGCGGCCTGCGGGGTCACGCCGCCGTCGGGGTTCGGCGTCAACGTCGAGGCGACGTTACCGGACGGTCTGCGCGCACGCGTCGCCTCCGTCCACCTCCGCGTGAGCGGCGTCGAGCCGTTCGAGAGCGAGCTGCCGCGTGCCGTCCCGCTGCTGCGCGAGCGCGGCCTCCTCCGCTTCCACTACATCCCGGCGCGGGCGCGAGCGGGGAAGCTCAGCTTCGAGATCACCGCCTCCGACGACGGCGCGGCGCTGGTGGCGGGGGCGCGTGACGAGGTCACGCTCGGCGAGTCGGCGGCGGCGATTCACCTCTCGCTCGATCCCGACTATGGCCCGTCGCTCGACGACGACGGCGGCGCTGCCGACGCTGGCGACGATGGCGGCGCCGACGGGCCGCCTCCGCGCGCGCTGGGCGAGCGCTGCACCACCGACGGGGAGTGTGGCCCGAACGGACACTGCGCCGACGGGCGCTGCTGCGACTCGCGCTGCGATGGGGCCTGCGTCGCCTGCGACCTGCCCGGCCGCGAGGGCCGCTGCGGCGCGGTCGCTCGCGGGGAGGCACCGCGCGCGTCGCATCCGCGCTGCGCGGTCGACGCCGTCGAGAGCTGTGGCTCCGACGGGACCTGCGACGGCGCCGGGCAGTGTCGGAGCTACCCGCAGGGGACCAGCTGCGGCGCGGGGAGCTGCGATCCCGGCGTTCACCAAGAGACCCCGCCGCCGCAGTGCGACGGGCGCGGCCGTTGCGTGCCGTCGACGCCCATCGTCTGCGCGCCGTTCCGCTGCGCAGGCGCACGCTGCGCCTCCTCCTGCAGCGGCGACGGGGACTGCCTGGCGCCGGCCAGCTGTGTCGCCGGGTCGTGCGGCGCGCGGGCGCTCGGCGCCTCCTGTAGCACCGACGGGGAGTGCCTCTCCGGCCACTGCGCCGACGGGGTCTGCTGTAACTCGGCCTGCTCCGGGTCGTGCCAGATCTGCAACGGCGCGACGCGCGGCGAGTGCGTGCTGGTCGCCGCCGGCGAGGATCCGCGCGGGCGCTGCCCGACGGGCATGGGCGTCGATGCGGTCTGCTCGCCGGGCGGGTGCGACGGCGCGGGAGCCTGCCGCGTCGCGCCGCCAGCGACGGTCTGCCGGAACGCGAGCTGCACGGCTGGTGTGGCGACGGCCGAGGCGCGCTGCGAGGCGTCCGGCCGCTGCGGCGCGGCGGTGACGACGTCGTGTGATCGCTTCACCTGCGGCCCGACGGCCTGCCGGACGACCTGCAGCGGCGACGGCGACTGTGCGTCGGGGTACTTCTGCCTCGGCGGCGACTGCGTGGCCAAGCGCGCGCCGGGCGGGAGCTGCGGCGCGCCGTCACACTGCACCACCGGCTTCTGCGTCGGCGGTGTCTGCTGCGGCGAGGCGTGCGACGGCGGCTGCGGGAGCTGCGGCGACGGCCGCTGTACGCCGCAGCCCGCAGGGACCGAGTGCGCCTCGCGAAGCTGCTCACGCGATCGCCTCGCGGTGCTCGCGGCGTCGCGCTGCAGCGGCGCCTCGACGATCTGCCCGCCGCAGCCCGTCGAGACCAGCTGCCCACCGTACCGATGCGATCCGTCGTCGGTGGCCTGCTACGTGTCGTGCGCACCGGGCGGGACCACGGGGAGCGCAAAGTGCGCTTCGCCGGCCACCTGCATGACGACCTGCGAGCGCGTCGGGAACCAGCTGGTCTGCTCCTACGACTGCATGTGAGGACCGCGGCGTCGACGCCTCGGTGAGGCGCGGACGCCTCGATCGCGTCGCCGGGTCGCTGCGCCACCACGCCGGATCTCGGTGGCACCACCGATGCACCGCGACGGGCCATGGCCCCAACGACGACGAAACTGCGGACGGTGGTCGGCTTCAGCCCGCTCGCCACCGAGAGCGACGCCACCTCCGTCGAGGATGACGAGCCCACGACGATCCAGCTGCGGCGCGAGCCGCCGCTCGAGCTGCGGGAGACCGCGCCCGCGATGAGCGTGGTCGCCGCGCCCGTCGAGCCAACGCCGCCGCTCTACGCCCCCGAGCCCGAGCGCACCTATCTGTTCCTCCCGCCCACCAAACGCGCAGGGCGCGAGGCGTGGCTCCTGCACATCGCCAGCCTCGTGGGCGCTGCGGTCGTGGCCACGCTGCTGTTGTGGGGGCTGGTCGCGACGTCGACTCCGCGCCCCGAGCTGGAGAGGACGACCACGGCCACGGCCGCGGCCGCGGCCCCCTCGGCGTTCGCCCCCGCGGGCGCGATCGTCGCGCCACCGCCGACGGGCGCCCCGATCGTCGTGAGCGCTGGCGCGACGAGCCACGTGGTGCGCCACCTCGTGAAGGAGGGCGATCTCGTCGAGGAGGGGCAGGCGCTCGTCGAGCTCGATCGCGCGCCGATCGAGGAGGCGGTGACCCACGCGCAGCTGTCGCTGCGGACCGCGATCGCGACGCGCCAGGCGGCCGCCGCGCACGCGCGCCAGAGCGTTCGCGCCTACCGCGACGCGCGCAAGCTCGCGCGCACCCAGGGCTCGTCGTCGGATGACGACGACGGCGACGTGGAGGCGCAGTCGGCCGTGCGCGACGCGCGCGACGCCGCCGACGCTGCCGTCGCCGAGGAGCGCGCCGCCTCGACGGCGGTCAGCGTGGCGCGCCTGGCGCTCGCGCGCGCCAAGGCGAACCGCAACGCGGTCGTCGTGCGCGCCCCGGTATCCGGCGTGGTCGCGCGCGTCGCGGTGCCGGTCGGGGCGCAGGTGGTCGCGGACGCTCCGCTCGTCGAGCTCGAGGCCCGCTCGACGGCGCGTTGAGGTCTCGTCTCGGAAGAGCCGGGGTTAGTAGGCGGCGGCGATTCCGCCGAGGAGGGTGTAGCCGACGAGGTTGCGCTGCTCGGCGACCCAGCGGGCGTGAACGCCGGGCGCCAGCGTCAGCGCGACCGGGCCGAGCGTGACCTGCGCGAAGGGACCGGCGGTGAGGTCGGCGAGCACGTGTCCCGCCTCGCGCTCGTCGCCGCCGCCGGCGTTGATGCGCCCGCGGCTGTCGAGCCCGAGCACCACCCAGCGCGTGCGCAGCATCGCCGCGAAGCGCAGCTCGACGTCGCGCTCGTCGACCTCGCGCACGCCCTGCCCGTACACGACGTTGCCGATCACCTGGATCGGGCCCCAGGCCCTCCCCACCGCGACGGCGAGCTCGACCTCTCCGCCCTCCTCGGTGAAGCCGGCCATCTTCCACGCGGCGCTCACGCCGAGGTCGACGCCGTGTCGCTCCTGGCGCAGCGCCGCGACGCGCAGCCCGACGGAGAGCTGCGCGGGCTCGGTGTCGGTCGAGCGGTAGCGCACGCCCACGCGCAGCGCGACCCGACCGAAGAGCGCGCCCTCGACGCCCGCCTTGAGGACGCCCGCGCCGTCGGCGCCCTCGTCATAGCCGCCGAGCAGCGCCGCCGCTACCGCGTACGGTCCAATCCGCGCCGCCTGCGTCGTCGGGAGCCACGCGCCCGACCAGGACGCCTCGTTGGCCGCCGCTGCCGCTCGACGCTCGACGGCGAGCGCCTCGCCTGCGTGCGCGGGCGCGGCGATCGCGCTCGTGACCCCGACGAACAAGAGTGTGAGCCATCGTTGCATGTCAGTGACCTCCTCGCGCCTTCCCGCGGGCGCGTCGCTTCGAGGCGGGGGCGCTGCTCTGCGGCTGCGGCCAGGCCGACGGTTCGTCGTCGAGCTCGTTGACCGCGGTGCCCAATCGGTAGACGTCGCGCTCGGGTGGCATCGGGAGCGCGTCGCGCTGGCCGACGACGAACAGGAGCTCCGACGGGGCGTGCTCCTCCTCGCCGGCGAAGGAGACCGCGAGGCGGGTCCCCTCGGCGACCGCAGGAAGCGGCGCGCGCCCACGCGCGTCGGTCATCGCCTCGAACGAGCGCTCGGCGCCCGCTGGCGTCGCGACGCGGATCGTGAGCGGGCGCTCGACGAGCGGCCGGCCGTTCGTCGTCAGCGTCACGGCGCTCGGCTCGTCGTGCGCGATCTCCGTCGCCCATGGTGCCGCGAGGAAGCCGTGGTAGGCCCACACGCCGCGGCCCTCGGTGGCGACGTACACGGCATCGAGATCGATGGCCACCGACGACACGGGCGCGCGCGGCCCGCGCGGATAGAAGCCGTCGATCCGCCGCCAGCGGCGCGTGTCGTCTTCGGCCACGTAGACGCCGGTGTAGGGCGCGGCGACGGCGACGCCGTGCGTGCCCGGCTGGAACGCGACGCTGTTCACCGACGCCATCCAGTTGGCGCGCGACAGGTAGGGTGTGAACGCGTCACGCAGCCCGCTGAAGCTCGCCGTGAGCGGGTAGGCACCGCTGCCCGTCACCAGCCTGGTGAGGGTGGCGTCGAGCTGCATCGTCGCGCCGCCGTCGACGGAGACCAACACTGCGCTCGAGCCGACGACGAGCAGGTGGTCGGGGTCGTAGGGGTTCACGAAGACGGCGCGGATCCCGGGCCCGGCGTTGGTCGCCTGCCACGCGCTCTCGCCGCTCCGGATGCGCCACAAGACGTCGTCGGCGAGCGCGTAGAAGACCGGCGCGGCGTGGCCACCCGACACCCAGAACTGCACCGTGCTCGGCGGTGGCGGCACGCCGGTCGCGTCGGACCATCCCGCCGCCGCGGCGAACCGATGCGCATTCACGTCCGGCGCCGTCGCGAACATCGTCCCGCGCGCGAGCACGAGGCCGCTCCCCGTCCCGAGCGGCCCCGCGACCGGTTGCACGTCTCCGGCTTGGAACGCGGTGAGCGGTCGCATCCCCAGCAGCACGACGTCGAGCGCCGGGGGCACAGCCTCGTCGGGCTGGGTCTGGATCACGCGGCTCGCGTAGAGTCCTCCGGCGCAGAAGGGCACCCCGGCGCCGTTCACGCCGCGCGCGCCGCAGATCGGCGCGTAGAAGCCGAGGTCCGTCGACGCGAGCGCGCTGACCGGTGGCGCCGCCGCGACGCCGAAGGCGGTGAGCTGAGCGCTCTGGCCGTGCCGCTCGAGGATCCCGACGTTCGGGTTCCTGCGATCGCCGAGGGCTCGATTGGAGTCGCCGAGCCCCGTCCAGAGGCGGAACGCGTTGGCCGACGCGAAGTCGTCGAGGCGATGCTCGCGGCGGACGAACGCGTCGTTGTCCGAGGTCACGAAGTGCAGCCGCCCCCGCGTCGTGTGGGCGGTGTGCGCGGCGGCCAGCTCGTGGACGTGGAGCGTGTGGAGACCCGAGACGCGGAGCGCCCACCCCGTCGGCTTCACCACGCTGTCGGCGCGGCTCACGCCGCCGTCGTGCGCGACGTAGATCGCCCCCGAGCGCCGATCGACGTGCGCGTCCCAGAGATCGCTGTGCAGCTCCCGGTCCGGCTGGTTGAACTGATCGGCGATCACGTCGAATCCGAGCGCGCCGCCACCGACGTCGCGCGCGCGCACGAGCGCCTGACCGGTGCCGACGAGCAGCTCGAAGCGCTCACCGATGCGTGGCGCCAGCCCGGCGCCGTCGCGACGCTCGGACTTCACGAACAGCCGGCCGCCGAGGCCCGTGCCGTCGCCGCTCGTCGTGAACCACGCCTCATAGCGGTCGGCGCTGAGGTCGTAGGCCAGCAGGCTGACCCGGTTCTCCTTCGGCCCCGAGTGATTGACGGGGATGAACGCGCGCGTGCCGATCGCCGCCAGCGAGTAGGCGGAGCGCGCCGGGCCCCCGAAGCGGAGCGGGCGTCCGTCGAGCATCGAGGGGATCGCCGTCGGCGCCAGGGTCCAGGTGGTCCCCGCGTCCCGCGAGAAGGCGATCGCGCGCGCGTCGCCCCGAAACAGCAGCGCGACGAGGAGCGGGGTCGCGCCCGCGTCCTCGTCGAGCGCCTCGACGACGGCGCCGACCGCCCAGCCGGGCGGCGCGCGCCAGAAGTCCCATGGCGATCCGGCGGTGAGGCGGCGCGCGACTCCGCACGACGTCGCCGCGAAGAGCATCGGCTCGTTCTGGTTGGCGGCGCGCACGAACAGCACGCGCGAGACGACCTGCGAGTCGCACCCGGCGGGCGCGTCGAGCGGATCGAGCACGTAGCGGAAGCTGGCGCCCTCGTCGCGACTCTCCCAGACGCCGCTCTGGTTGCGCGTGATCGGCGTGGCGTCGCCGTCTCGCTCTCCGACGGCGAGGTGGCGTTTGTCGTCGGGATCGATGGCCAGCGTCTGCGCGTACCGTGGCGACGCCGCGAGCTGCTCGAACGGCCGGCCGGCCTTCGCCACGAAGAGGCCGGCGTTGAGGCTCACGGCGTAGAGCTGGGCGTCATCACCCTCGACGCCGATCGTCAGGCCCGCCGACGAGGAGCGCCGGTCGCGGTTCCCTGGGAGCGCGATGGGCGCGTCGGGCGTGATGTCCTGCGCCGACGGCGCGATGGGGAAGACGCGCCCGATCGGCGTGTCGGGCCGGCTGACGCGCCCGTAGATGACGTCCCACAGCTCTCCCGTCGAGAGGGCGAGGACCGCGTGCTGCTCGTCCTCCCAGAAGCTGTAGTGCGCGGCGAGTTGGACGAGGAGCGGGTTGCGCGCGATGAGCGAGGTGGTCCCCGTCGCTGGATCGGCGTAGGCGAGCTCCTCGACGTCGCCGGCCGGCGAGAGCGTGAGCGCGTGCTCGGTCCCGTCGCGGTCGTTGTAGAAGCCGGCGAGCTCGCGCGGCAGGGGGGCGGCGAAGCTGCGCAGCGTGATGTCCGAGACGAGCGTCGGCGGGAAGGGCGCGTCGACGTAGGCGAGTCGGTGGAGGCTCCCGTCGCCGGCGAGCGCCCAGGCGACGACGCCGCCGATCGCCGGCTGCTGCGCGATGGCGACCGCGATCGGCCCCGCGCCGAGCGTGGCGATGCGGATCGGCGACGAGGGCCAGAGCCCGCGCGGGATCTCGATCGTGACCGCGTCGACGCCGGTCCGGGTCGCGATCACCAGGCGGCACGTCGGACCGAGCCACGTGTCGCCACCGACGGCCGCGACATCGACGAGCGTCCCGGGGGCGTAGCTGGCGATCTCGAGCTCCTCCCACGGATCGGAGGGAGCCGCGGGCGGCGTCAGCGCGAGGACCTTGCCGTCGCGGGTGGCGAAGATCGGGTGGTGGACGCCCCGCACCACGCAGCCGGTGACGGCGACGGCGTCGGGCACCTCGGCGATCGTGGGGCGCCGGCCGGTGAGGGGGCCCGTCGAGGTCCACTGGTCGGTGGCGAGCGCGCTCGGCCGCGTGATCATCCAGAGGCTCTGCGTCGGAGGGGTGAAGATCGAGCTCAGCGAGGCGGTCGTCAGATCGCCGATCGGCCCGCGATCGTCGACGAGCGGCGCGGTGTTGGTCTGCGACGGCGCGGGCCCGCGGGAGCAGCCTCCGACGAGCGCGAGCGACGCTGCGATCGAGGCGATCCGCAGGGGGGCGAGGAGGTTGGCCATGCGCCGGACATCAGCAAGCGGGGTGCCGCGCGCGTGACGGCGCCACGATCGAGGTCAGGCGCGGAGATCGTTGGAGATCAAAGCGATTCGGAGGGGAGGCGCGCGGCGTGGGTCACGCGAGGTGAGGCGACCACGCCGCAGCGAGGGTGGCGGGCGCCGAGGCGATCAGGGCTCCGTGCGCGCCTCGCCGCAGCACTGCCACGGCGGGAGCATGCCGTCGCCCTCTCCCGACGGCAGCGTCGCCGCGGTGAGCGCCGACGGCCCGGTCACGAGCAGGTACGAAGGCTGCCCGGGGAGCGCGGGCGCGGGTGGGAAGCCGCCCGGCGGAGTCTCGTAGCGCTGCTCGGCGAAGTCGATCGCCAGCTCGGCGCCGCCCGGGATCTCGAGGAGGTCTCCCGCGGCGAGGCGGTGTCCCTCGTCGAGATCGACGTAGTCGCGCGCGCCCGCCGGGAGCAGCCGCACGCCGCGCGCCGCCCGCACGCGTCCGCCCTCGCCCCAGCGCAGCATCAGCCCGCCGCGCCCGAGGTCGAAGGGCGAGACGCGACCGAGGCCCAGCGTCCCGCCGCCGCGCACGTCGAAGGGCGGCGTCGCGCGCTGCGGGTCGTCGGGACCGATGCGGACGATCGCGTCGCCGGCGTCGTCGGGCGGCACGAGCGCGCTGTAGCGGCACAGCGCCGCCGGGCAGAGCGCCCGCGCGGCGTCGGCAGCGGCGATCGCGCCGCTGTCCTTGCAGCTCTTCTCGAGCCCCACCTTGCCGCAGGCCAGGCACGCGCCGCCCTGGTTCGGCGACGGCAACAATCGCTGGCAGTGTTCGACGTAGGAGCAGGGTGGGGTGTCGCAGACGAATACCAGCGGCGGCGGCGCGAACCCGCCGTTGGCCAGCCCGGCCAGCTGGAACTGCGGCGACGAGAGCAGCACGCCGCAGAGCCCGCGCAGCTTGGCCTCGATGGCGTCGATGCTGCCGAGATCGCCGACGCGGTCGTCGATCTTGATCCCGAAGTGCGCCTCGAGCGCCGGCTCCATCTCCTTCGGGAAGCGCGCGTCCGAGATCAGGCGATCCTGGAGCGACCAGACCAACATGCGGAGGGTCACCCCAGCGGAGAAATCGTCGGCCCACGCCTGCTCGGCGAGCTTGCGGACGAAGTCGCGCGCCGCCCCCGCCGGCGGCTGGCAGCTGCCGAGGCGCGTCTCCCACTCGATGAGGCCGATGAAGCTCGAGCCGCGCGTGCCCGCCTGGGTCGATGCCTCGTACTTTCCGACGGCGACCTCGAACGGGTTGGGCGCGAAGCCCTGCGTCGACGGCCACCCGAGCGCGTGCTCGGCCGCGCGCACCAGCGTGCCGACCAGGTGGCGATGGACGCCGTCTCCGACGGAGTTGTTGCGGGTCGCGGGCGTCGACGCCGCGCCCTCGCGCGGATCGGCGAGCGTCCACGGCTCGAACACGGGGGGCAGATCGTAGGTGCGCCCCGACGCCCGCGGGGGCTGGCGGTTGAAGTAGGGCGAGGCCACGATCTCGACGAGCAGGTTGCGGAGCGACCAGCTCGGACGCTTGGCGAGGAAGTTGTTGGCGAGGAAGATGTCGTCGACGAGCCAGCGGTGGAGCTCGCGCTGCTGCGGCGTGCGCTGGAACCCGGTGGCGATGGTGAGCGGGTAGCCCATCACGTCGGCCCAGACGCGGTCGACGACGTTCGTGGCCACCATGTAGGCGAAGGCGATGTCTTGGTCGAGGATCCTCCCGTCGGGCGCGCGGAAGAGGTGGACCCCGAAGAGATCGATGCCCCACACCCCGCGCGCGAGGCTGTGCTCGAGCTGCCAGACGCTCGCGCGTGGCCCCGCGATCCCGAAGATGCGCGCGCTCTTCCCCTCGGGGTCGTCCTTGATGAATTCGGGGTCGGAGAACCGGCCGCAGCCCACCATCCCGAAGGGCGCCTTGGCGGCCGGGCCGTCGACGAGATCGGTCCGGAAGACGGCGTGAAACGACTCGGGCCCGGCGGAGAGGAGGTTCGCGGCCTCCTCGAGGCGCCCGAAGAGCGGGAAGTGCCGGTTCCAGCCGCTCGACGGGCCCGTCGTGGAGAAGGCGCCGTTGTGGCAGGTGACGCAGTTGAGGTTGCGGTTGAGGAGCGCCTCCGAGAAGAGGATCCCCAGCTCGTCGCGCTTGTTCTGCTCGGAGATCTGATTTCCCGTCGGGGGGCGGGCGGCGAGCGCGTAGACGTAGCCGCGGTAGATGGGCGCGAGGTTGTCGAGCGCGATCGCCGAGCGCACCAGGGCGGCCATGTTGAACGGCGCCGGGCCGGTCTGCGTCCCGAACGTCGAGCCGTGGACGAAGCGGGCGAGGTCGCCGCTCGTCACCAGCGGGTCGCTCGCCTTGGGCAGCGCGTCGCCGAAGCAGGGGGCCTGCGACAGCGCCGGGTTGTTGGGCGTGCGCTGCACCCGCATCTCGTCGCTGAGGAGATCGAACCAGTGCTCGGTGAAGGCCTCGCGGTTGGCGTCGATGAGGCGCCGCGCCGCCGCCTTGCGCCCGATCGCGTCGGCGAGGTCGGCGAGTGCTTTGACCTCAAAGAAACTCTCGGCGCGTCGGCCGAGCAGCGCCGGGATCACCTGGCGCGCCCAGGCCAGCTCCCCGGCGTCCACCTCGATGGAGCGGTCGCCCGTGAAGGCCCAGCCGACGAACCCGCCGTCGGTCCAGCCGTCACGCTCGAGCTCCTTCCACTCGGTCGGATCGATCGAGAGGCGCTCGCGGCGCACCGCAGGGAAGGGCAGCGGCGCTGGCTCGTCGAGCCAGAAGCGGCGCACGTTGACGTGATCGGCGCAGGAGCCCGGCACCGGGCCGCGCATGCAGCCGAGCTCGACGGGCGCTTGGACCCAGCCGGCGGCGGCCAGCGAGCTCGCCTCGGCGGCGGTGACGGCGATGCGCCGCTCGAACCAGAGGCGGGTCCACATCGTGAGAGGCTCGGTCATCGGCGGGCAGACGAACGCGCCGGGGACCATGGGATCGGGGATCTTGGCCTCCGTCGCGAACGTCCGGCCGGTGAAGCCTTTGCCGCGATCGGCGGCGTCGTAGTCGTAGTCGTTCGGCGGCGACACGTGCTCGAAGACGCCGACGCGCGGGGCGTCGCACACGCCGCTCACTGCGGCTGCATTGCGTGCGTCGGGCGGCGGGGTGCCACAGGCGCTCGAGACGAGCGCGAGCGCCGCGACGACGGCGCGCCTCGACGCGCGGGAGACGGTGTCGGTGTTCATCGTGGGTCCTCCTCGTCTCAGATCCCGAGCAGCTGTTGGCGGAGCCCGACACGCAGCGCGGGCTCGGTGGGCGCGCCGACGCGGCGCGAGAGGTCGCCGACGCCGAAGTTCTCGTGGGCGAAGGGGTCGATGTGCGCCGCCATCAGCGCGGCGGCCCGCACGTCGGCGGGCGTGTACGCGGCGGTGGCCCGCCCGTTGACATCAATTGACCCGACGACGGCGGGGCCGCTCACCGGGTTGCCGAGGAGCGCCGCGACGTAGCCGTAGGGCCAGTGGTCGCGCCCCGAACCGCCCGTCGGTGTGCGCCCGAATTCGGTGTGCAGGACGACCAGCGTGTTCGAGAGGTCGATGCGCCCGGCGTCGATCTCCTCGCGGAGCGCGTTGAGCGTGTTCCACAGGTTGCAGGAGGTGACCGCGGTGTTGCTGCCGTGCGTGTCGTAGCCGGCGCCGCCCGCGCCGACGTAGCCGGCGTCGACGATGCCGACGTAGCGCGCGCGCGGCGTCGGACCGGTGAGGAGCTGGCCGGCGACCTTCACCGCGACGCGCGGGGCGTTGTGGACATCGGTGAGGGACGGGCTGCCGCCGAACTGCGCCGGCGGGCGCATGGGCAGCGCGCCGAAGGGCAGCCCCATCAGCGAGGCCTTGATGGTGCGCGCGTTGAAGAGGTTGTCGGTCGCGGACTGGTAATCGGCGACGCCGCGCGAGCGCACCGTCTCGCCCCCGCTCGTCGTGAGCCGCCCGGCGTACTCGGCGCGGTAGCCGCGGAGGAGCTCGTCCTGGGTCGCGGCGATGCCGGGCCGCGCCAGCTTCTGCACGAAGAGGTCGGCGCCCGCGTCGGCCTGGAGGACCAGCGGGCGCGCGCCGCCGGGATGCATGCCGACCGAGAAGATCGGCGTCAGGTTGTCGGAGCTGGTCACGTGGCCCCGTGGCGCGAACAGCACGTACGACGTCGGCAGCGGCCCGTCGTGGCGGTGCTGCAGCGCCGTCCCGGTGCCGGCGCTGCGCGGCCGCCCGATCTTGTGGCCAGTGAGCGCGTAGGGGATCGCGGCCTCGTGCGGGAGGAGATCGTGCGCGAGGACCACCAGGCGCAGCTTGCTCTTCAGCGACCAGAGGGGCTTGGTCGCCGGGCCGAGGTAGACCTGATCGCCGCCGTCGAGCGCGAACGGCTCGATCTCGGCGCCGATTGGGACATGACTCTTCCATTCACCGGATGGATTCCAAGTGACGTTTTTCCATTCGGACTCGGCGTTCGCCCAGCCCGGGCCGTTCACCGGCTTGTGGAAGAACGTCTCCCACTGGGACAGCCCGCCGTAGAAGAAGATCTCGAGGATCTTGCTGGCGACGGGCGCCGCGCCCGCCCAGGTGCCCGCGGGGAGCTGCGCCCAGGCGGCGTCGGCGCGCGCGCGCGGAATGCCGAAGCGCATCGTCGCGGCCGCCGCGGCGAGCCCCGTCCATTTGAGGAGATCGCGGCGCGATGGATTGTGTCGATTTGCCATGTGTCGATTCTCCGAGGTTATTGGGAGCAGACGGGGAGCCACGGCTTCGCGCAGCAGACGCGCGGCAGGTCGAGGACGTCGCAGCAGTTGGGGCCGCAGGTGTGGCGGTAGCCGCAAACGTCCAGCACCTCACCGCAGATGCGATCGCCGCAGGCCTCGGCGTCGCTCCGGCGCAGGCAGCGCTGATCCGGGGCGCAGAAGCCCTGGTTGGTGCGCATGGTGCCGAGCGCGCTGCCGGCGGGGACGCTGATGATCGGCGGCGTGACCAGCGCGAGCTGGTTGAACTCGTAGTAGCAGATGGTTCCGCTCTCGAGCTTGTAGACGCCGCGGTCCGCGCCGACCTCGTAGCGCCCGTCGGGCCACGAGCAGATCCCGAGGTCGGCGAGCCCCTCGGCGAAGCTGCCGGGCGCGCCGAGCGGCCCATCGGCGACGGACCACACCGGCCGCTGTCCCCAGGCGTTCGCGTGTGCCTCGCTCTGGAGGCGACACACGCCCCACGGCAGCCGCCAGTACACCGTCGGATCGCTGGCGTGGCGATACCAGCCGCTCTGCCACGCGCAGAGCCCGTCATCGGTGCGACCGGCGAACAGCCCGCCCGCGTCGGAGGCGGGCACCGTGAGCGGCTCGACCGAGGCGTATTGGCCGCGGTGCTGGTCGGCGTCGCGCACGACGCAGCGGCGATACCCGTCGGAGAAGCGGTGGATCGCCGCTTCTCCGTCGATCCGGTAGAAGCCATCGCCCCAGCGGCACTCGCCCTGCTTCGGACCGCGGTAGCCGTCGAGGTCGGCCCCGTCGGGGATGGTGCGCACGAGGTCGAACCCGCCGAACGTCTCCATTTGCGTCGGGTTCTGCACGTGGCAGAACCCGTCGGAGTCGTTGGGCGTGAACCACACGCGCGGGTCGCTCGCGTGCTTGTAGAAGCCCGCGGGCCAGTTGCAGGGACCGAGGTCGATCACGCCGGGCACGAACGCGCCGCCGAGCCGGTCCGCCCAATCGATCATCCCGTCGTGGCGGAGGGACTCGAACGCCGCGAGCTGCTCCTCGCTGGTCACGGTGCAGAAGGCGCCGTCCTGGTGGCGGCGCACGGCGCCGTCGCCGCGGCGCTCGAAGATGCCCGGCGCGCCGTACATGAGCTGCAGCCCGAGGAGGTCGAGCTCCGACAGCGTCGAGGCGTTCGAGCAGTAGTCCATCACCGAGCGCGCGTCGTACGGGCCGACGGCCTGCTCGCCGCGGCCGCGGTGGGGCTCTCTCTGGCAGAGCCCGTGATCGCGGTCCTGCTCGTGCTCGAAGCCGATGGCGTGCCCGAACTCGTGGATGATCGTGAGATCGCGCCCATCGGCCATGTTGAGCGTCATCGTGTCGCCCATCGCCCAATGCGGACCGACGTACGACCACGAGCGCCACTCGCTCTTGGTGGTGTCGGTCTCGTTGATGACGCGGACGCGGATCTCCGTCGAGCCCGCCCACCCGCACTGGTCGCCGAAGCCGTAGACGTGCAGACCGGCGCGACCGTTGTATTCGCGCTCGATCAGTCGTTTGACCCGATCGCGATATGCGGCATTACTCGCGTCGGCGTTTCGCCAGCAGACGTGAATGTCGCGTGAATCCCAGGTGTCGCCGAGGTAGGCGTGCTGATCGTTCGTGGCGTCGGGGGGTGGGCGCCCGGTGCAGCTGGCGATCGCCGCGAGCGCGAGTCCTGCGAGTGCGGGTCGTTTCATCTCTCCTCCTCGACGGCGGCGGAGAGCAAGTGGCGGGCCGCGCGGAAGCCCGCGTGGGATGCGGGCGGCGCGGCGCCGACGTGCGAGGTCGGCGCCGCACATGCGGCGTGGCTTATCGGCAGCCGTCCTCGCAGACGCGATCCGAGAAGTCGGCGCAGACGTCGTTTTCCGCGCGGTGCATGCGGTAAAAGAGCGCGTCGCCGCCGTTCATGTCGTTCTCCCCGAAGAAGTCGGAGAGCGAACGCTCCGTCGCGGCCCACACGCTGTTGGTCTTCCCGAGCGTGTAGAAGAACGCCGCCCACGAGAGCGCGCGGCTCAACAGATGGATGCGCGAGACTTTGATCCAGCGGCCCTCGTGCTGAATCGTGATGTGCTGGTGCTGCGCCGGGACTCTGCCGCGGTGCGGCGGGTCGGTGATCGTGCCGACGGTGTGTCCCCGCCCACGGAGCGTCTCGAGGATCGACTGCAGCAGCTGCGCGGGGCTCCCCACGCGATCCTTGGCGTGCGCCCACCAGCCGTTGTTGCGGATCCCCTGCAGCTCGGGTATTCCGCCGTGCACGTCGTCGACGATGTTGCTGCCGCTCTTGAGCGCGTGCTCGATGTCGTCGGCGACCTGGGCGGCGACCCGGCCATAGGGCGTGTGGGTGCCCGCGACCCGAGCGATCGCGGCGCCCTTCGGCTCCCAGCGCACCGCCTCGGGCGGCCCCGGCGGCGGGCCGGCCGGAGGCGCCGGCTGCATGCCGTCGAGATCGACGAAGTCGATGGGGTTGTCGAAGGCGTACTCGAAGAGGTTCTCGGTGCCGCCGGCGAAGAGCAGCGGGTCGCGCGCCAGCCAGCGGCCGAGCCGCGGGTCGTAGTCGCGCGCGCCGAACTGGACCAGCCCGGTGTCGCGATCGAGGAGGCCGCCGGCGAAGCCGAACGGCTGGAACCCGGGGTTGGTGTCGCGCTCGACGTTGCCCCACTCGTCGAACTCCAGCTCCTGCGCCACCGTCCCGTCGCTGGCGTCGACCACCAGCCGCGGGCTCCCGAGGTGATCGCGGAGGATGGCGTAGCGCTTCCCCCCGCGCTCGAGATAGTCGGGGAGCTGCGCTTGGGTGGCGTAGTAGAAGCGGCTGACGACCGTCTTGCCGTCGGCGGCGACCTCGGCGACGGGGCGGCCGTGCCCGTCGTAGAGGAAGCCCTGCACCAGCGCGCCGTCGATGCGCTTGCCGACGCGCTGGAGCGCGCCGTCGAGCACGTACTCGATCGTGCGCCCGTCGGGGAGCCGCACCTCGGCGAGCGGCCCCATCACCGAGTAGACGTAGGTCGTCACCGCGCCGCTCTTCACGTTGGTGCGCGTGGCGACCTGCCCGTTCGGGGTGTAGCTCAGCTTCTCGTCGCCGTAGCGACGCAGCTGATCGCGCCCGTCGACGTCGATCTCCCCCTTGGCCGCGTCGAGCGCCACGCCGTCGCGCTCGACGTAGACGCGGTTGCCGTTGTCGTCGTAGCGATAGTTCGAGACGCGCGTCGTGCCCGCGCGCTCGCGCGTCACCTTGGTGAGGCGCCCGAGCGCGTCGTGCTCGTAGGCGAAGGTGGTGACGGCGCCGCCGACGACCTCGCGGCGCGACGCCGTCAGGCCGAAGCCGTCCTCCTCGCGCGTGACGTCGAAGAGCGCAGTCCCGTCGACGGTCCAGCGGAGGCGCCGGGCGTTCCCGAACGTGGCGTCGTAGGTGGGCTCGAGGAGCGTCTTGTCGACGGTGACGGCGCTCATGCGACCCGTCGACGGGTCGCGCGTGATGGTGAGCGCGCCGAGCGAGGAGAGGAGCCCGTCGTCGTCGTAGGTGAGGTCGACCGCGCGGCCGGCGATCGTCAGTCGGCTGGGCTGCAGCCAGTCGTCGTAGTCGAGATCGACGGCGCCCTCGACGACGCCAGACCACTCGGCGTGCGCGGGCAGCCCGTCGACATTGCCGAAGCGCAGGACCTCGCCGCCGTCGGCGCGCAGCTCGGCGATCGCGCCGCTCTTCGGATCGAAGAACGCCAGCGGCGTGCCGGTGGTGCGCACGTCGAGGCCGGCGGGGATGGTGTGGATGGTGCTGGTCGCGCGCCCGGCGCCGTCGGCGTTGCGCGTGGAGACGACGCCGTCGCCGCGCGAGATCGATCCGAGCAGGCCGCTCGACGACCACCCCAGGCGGAGCTCGTCGGGCGTGCCGCCGAGGTCGGGCGGGAGGTAGCGGCCGGGGCGGCCGCCGTCGGTGGGGGCGAGGAGGTGGGCGGTGCGGCCCGGCGGGAAGACGCGCACGACGTCGCCGTCACGATTGTTCTGCGCCTGGTGGCCGATCCCCAGCGCGTCCTGCCACGCGGTGAGGTGGCGCGCGCCGTCGTACCCGGTGAAGCGCGTCACCCGGCCGTTGGCGTCGATCGCGGCGAGGCGCCCGCGCCCGTCGTAGCCGAGCGTGGTCACGCGCGAGCCTTGCGTGATCGACTCCAGTCGGCCGTCGCGGTAGCCGAACGTCGTCGGGACGCTGCCGGGGCGGTCGACCGCGACGAGCTGCCCGAGCGCGTCGAGGGTCGCGCTCTCGGTGCGCCCCGACGGCTGCCGCAGCACGAACCGCCCCGTCGCGCGATCGAAGCGGGTCTCGAGCGTACGCCGCTGGCCGAGCCCGTTGTCGACGTGGACGGCGCTCCGGCGCAAGGTCACCGACAGCGGATCGGCGGGGTCGGCGAGCACCACCGCCAGCTCGCTCGTCGTCGCCAAGCTCTTTCCGCTCGGGAGCGTGACGCGCTCCGAGATCAGGAAGTCGACGTCGTCTCCCCACTGCGGGTGAGGCCCGTGTCGGCGATCGAGGGTCGCCCCCGATGGCAGCACCGTCGTCGCGCGCCGCCCGTCGAGCGTGCGGGTCACGGTGGTGACGAGGCCGGTGGGCGCGGTGGTGGTGAGGACCTCGCTCGGCGCGTCCGAGTAGGGATCCTGCGAGACGCGGTACACCGTCGCGTAGTGCGGCGACAGCGTGTGCGTCACCGTGTACTCGAGCGCGCTCGACGACTGCCAGCGCGCCAGCGTCTGCTGCTTCCCGTCGGGATCGGTGTCGCTCTCCAGCCGGCCGCTGCAGTCGAACGAGTAGGTGTGCGCGGGGCTCACGAAGAGCCGCGCGCTCGCCTCGGGGTTGATCTTCTTCTCGAGCAGGCCCGAGGTGCCGCGGTAGCGGAGCTGCGTCCAGGCGTTGTGCGGGTGCTGGACGACCTCCAGCCAGCCGTTCGCGTCGTAGCCGAGGCGCGTCTCGTCGCCGTACGGGCCGCGCACCAGCCCGATGCGCCCGGCGGCGTCGAGCTCGAAGGTGGTGACCTTCCCGTCGAGGTCGCGGATCTCGCGCAGGCGCCGCGCGGCGCCGGTGCCCTGATAGACGAACTGGCGGATCGAGCGCCCGACCCCGGTCGCGATCGTCTCGAGGTGGAAGCCCTGGCCGTCGAACACGTGGAGCTCGGCGCCGTCGGGCGATAGCACGCGGTACTCCTCGCAGTCGGTGGCGCCGCGACGGGTGCAGGGCGCGGCGTAGAGGCTGCGCAGCGCGCCGTCGCCGTAGCGGAGCTGGTGCGTCTTCGTGTTGAGGTGGTGCCACGACGAGACCGTCCACCCCCCGAGGCCGTGCGCGCGCGCGTCCCACGCGCCGATCGGACCGACCCACGTCGACCACTTCACGTAGACGGCGCCGCCCTCGAGCGTGCCGGGCGGGACGAGGATGTGATTCTCCAGCTCGCGCGCGATCGCGTCGGGCTGCGGGCGGTAGTCGGCGGGGTACTCGTAGCCGACCTGGACGAAGGCGTTCGTCCCGTCGGTGACCGCGCTGCGCTGCGCGTCCTTGCCGTCCCAGGTGAGCTTGGCGATCTGGTTGGCGCGCGCAGGGTAGGTCATCGAGAAGCTCTGTCCCTCGATCGACGCCTGCACGTGCACGCGCTTGAGACCGGGCGGCACCGTCGCGCCGAGCACCGGGATGCGCAGCTCGTTCGCCGCTCGGTAGCCGATCACGTTCGTCGAGCGGTAGTGGAGGGCCACCGACGTGCCGAGGAGCGGGACCGCCTCGTCGAGCACCTGCGCCTGGCACTCGATCAGCGAGCCGGCCTTGGCGCAGGCGTCGCGATCGAAGGCGTCGAGCGTCGAGCGGAGGCCGCGCTCTTCGAGGTGCGGCGGGTTCTTGCCGTCGGAGGCGAGGTGGTCCGATGGCTCTCCGCCGACGCGCGATCGGGTGCGCTCGCGGTCGCCGTCGATGGCGGCGCGCATGCGGGAGCGGCCGCGCGGGTCGATCCCGTCGGCCGAGTAGCGGCGCGCGGGGGTGGCGAGGTCCGTCTCGGTTGGCCTCGGGATGGGCGCGCTGCTGCCGCCGCCGCCTCCGCCGCTGGCGTCGCGGCCGCCGCCGCCGCGATCGCCGAACAGCGCGCCGCGACCGATGATGTGGACGCCGCCGCTGCCGTCGGGGCCGGCGTCGCGCCCGCCGCTGCGCTGCGAGCTGCCGTCGGCGATGAAGTAGGAGTCGGAGTAGGCCCACTGCCCGCCGAGGCAGATGAAGTCGTGCGTGACGTGCCCGCCATCGACGGGGACCTTCATCATTCCGGAGCCACCGGTGCACTCGTTGGGTTTGGCGATCGCGCCGCGTGGCGCGATGGTCGCCGCGATGCTTGCCGCGACGAGCGCGGTCATCAGGGTTCTGTTCATCGTGCGCTCCTCGTCAGATCTGGCGCGGCGGGAAGTGGGTGAGACCGCTGCAGAGGAACGTCCCCGGCTCGTCGAGCGAGTTGACGAACACGTCATATCCCTCTTTGGACTTCGACCAATTCGGAATGGGTCTCCACATTTTCTCGGCGCGGAGTTTCGGATTCACCTGGCAGAGGTACTGGTTCTGGTAGGCGCCGCGGCCTGCGTCGATCCCGGCGAGGTTGGTCGCCAGAGACGTGAAGACGACCGTGCGGCCGTCGAGCGTGAAGAGCTGCGTCGAGTCGGTGCGGCTCGCGCCGTTGCCGAGCTCGCGCTCGAACGTCCAGATGGGGTTGGTGCTCTTCTCTTCGGGGCTGCGGTTCGGCGCGGGGAACGCCTGCGTCACGCTCGCGTACTGGTTGGCGACCGGCAGGTCGCCGGCGGCGCGCAGCTCGGCGACGATCACGTCGGAGACGCCGTTGGTGTCCCAGAGGTTGGTGATGCACCAGTCGTAGTCGCCGGGGCCCGAGGCGGCGATGGCGAGCGCCGAGGTGGCGGTGTACGCGACGCGCGTGCCGCTGGCGTCGATCGCCGGGCGGCTGCTCACGGTGCCGCGCGGGTACTCCTCCCAGACGGAGACCCATTCGCCGATGGCGCCGCTCTCGCGATAGGCGCGGCCCCAGCTGAGGCTCACGCGCCTGGTCGTGGCGAAGCGCGTGTTGCGGACGTAGACGTCGGTGGCGTCGTTGGTGTCGGGGAGCTGCAGCGGGTCGCCGGTGGTCAGGTTCGTCGCGGTGGTGGCGAAGGCGATCACCTCGCCGTTGAGGCTGATGGCCGGCTGGAGGCTGTGGCCGTCGGCGCGCTGCCCGGCGGCGCCGACGCTGGCGAGCTGGATCGGCGCGCCGTCGGCGAGGTCGCGATAGAAGATGTCGGCCTTGCCGTTGGTGTCGCCGGCGACGAGGTTCGACGCCGTCGAGGCGAACGCGACGCGCGTGCCGAGCGCGTTGATGACGACGTCGGTGCTGGGGCCGTTCGGCTCGGCGCCGTCGAGGCCCTTGGTGAGGCGGCGCATCGTGCGCGCCTGGCGATCCCAGAGGTAGAGGTTGGTGACACCGCCGCTCGGCGTGTCGCCGGCGACGAGATCGGTGCTCTCCGACGAGAACGCGATGTAGCGCCCGTCCGCGGAGATCGACGGCCCCCAGCTCGCGCCGATCGACGGAAAGGGCTCGTACCCGTCGAGGCCGCGCTTGCGGCTCACCAGCTCGACGCGGCCGCGGCAGCGGTCATAGGCGAAGACGTCCGGCTTGCCGTTGGTGTCGTTGGGGACGAGGTCGGTGGCGCGGCTGCTGAACGCGATGATGCAGCCGTCGGCGCTGATGGCCGGCTCGTCGCTGGAGTCGTTGCCCGCGGTGATCGTGGGGAACTCGTCGCCGGGGTGCTGCACGATGCGCGGCGAGGCGAGGTAGGTGCGGTTGTTCGAGCGGTCGCGCAGGTAGACGTCGCGTTTGCCGTTCGTGTCGCCGGGGTGGATCGGCGCGGTGCTGACGAAGGCGACGAAGCGCCCGTCGAGGCTCATCGCCGGCGAGTCGCCGCCGGCCTCTTCGATCGTCGGGCCGACGCTGATCCGCCGCGCGCCGAAGGCCTTGTCGGCGTCGGAGACCCGCCCCCAATTCTCCCAGGGATCGGAGAAGGGTTGGCCGTCGCACGGCTCGTAGCGCGGCTGCGGGGCCTCGGCCTGTTCGCACTCTCCCGCCGTCGCTGGCGATGTGGTGGTGGGCTCCGGGCCTTTCTTCTGTTTGTCGCCGCACGCCGTCACCAGCGACAGGAGCGAGACAAACCCGATGAGGGATGTTGGTCGCATACGTCCTCCGTTGGTCGGAGCGCGATAGCAAGCCGCAGGCCGTCACGCGCGCCGCGTCGGACCGAGGACCTCGTCGAGGAGTCGCTGTGCGGGCGCCGCACTCTGCGAGATCGGCGTCGCGGCGTCGGCGCGCGGCGGCGAAAGCAGCGCAGACTTCCGTCGGCCGCGGTACTGTAAGAGCGAGGCAGTGGGCTCGAACGGAAACACCCGCCCCGGCAAGCGCGCCGTCGATCCCCACGCGGCGACGACGGCCGACACGCTCGCCGCGCCCGTCGACGCGGGCGGCGCCGAGTGGCTGCACGAGGGGCACGTGGTCGCCGGGCGGTGGCGGGTCGTGCGCTTCATCGCCGCTGGCGGGATGGGCGAGGTCTACGAGGTCGAGGACGTCGCGCTGGGAGAGCGCGTCGCGCTGAAGACCATCCGCCGCGAAGCCGCCCGCGAGGGGCGCGCGCTCGAGCGCTTCAAGCGCGAGGTGCTGCTGGCGCGAAAGATCGCGCACCCCAACGTCTGTCGCCTGTTCGAGTTCGGCTTCGACGGCCCGCTGGCCTTCCTGACGATGGAGCTGCTCGACGGGGAGACGCTGTCCGCGCGGCTGCGCAGCCGCGGCGCGCTGCCTGCGGAGGAGGCGCGCGCGATCGCGCTGCAGCTCTGTGCCGCGCTCGAGGCGGCTCACGCGGCGCAGGTCGTCCACCGCGATCTGAAGAGCAACAACATCCTGCTCGTCGGGGAGCGGGCGGTGGTGACCGACTTCGGGTTGGCGCGCGGGCTCGCGCCCGACGACGACCAGAGCCTCACCGCCGGGGCGATGATCGGGACGCCGGCCTACATGGCGCCCGAGCAGGTGGACGGCCGCCCCGTCGGAGCGCCCACCGACGTGTACGCGCTGGGCGTGGTGCTGTTCGAGATGCTCGCCGGTCGGCGCCCGTTCGAGGGCGACTCGGGGCTGGTGCTGGCGCTGCGGCGGCTGCGCGAGGACGCCCCGTCGCTGCGAAAGGTCGCGCCGCAGGTCGACGCGGTGTGGGCGCGGATCGTGGCGGCGTGCCTCGAGCGCGAACCGGCGCGGCGCCCGACGCTGGGCGAGCTCACGCGCGCCATCGCCGAGCATCGCCCCCCCGCGCCGCCGGTCGGGGCGCGGCGGCGGCGCGTCCTCGTCGGGGGCGGGGTCCTCTCGGCGGGGGTGGCGATGGGGATCGCGCTGACCGTCGCCGTCGCGCGCGCGCCGAGGCCGCGCCTCGACGAGGGCCTCTATCCGCTGCGGCCGCCTGCGGGCCTGGCGTCGGAGTTCGTCGACGTACGCAACCGCGTCGCCCGTCGCGAGGCGGGTGGCGCGGCGCGCGTCGACGCCCTCCTCGCCGCGGCGCCCGATCACGCACCGACGCGCGTCCTGCGCGCGCTCCTCGACTATCGGCAGGGGCGCATCACCGAGGCGCGCGCCGCGGCCGAGCGGGCGCGCGCCGCGGCGGCCTCGCTCGACGCGCACGACCGCGCCTGGGTGGAGGCCTTCACCGCGCCGATCGCGCGCCCGCCCGATCCCGCCGCCGGGCTGCGGCGCCTGGTGAGCGAGGCGCCGGGCTGCGTCGAGTGCGCCGTCGAGCTGGCGCGGCTCCTCATCGCCGACGGGCAGCGACGCGAGGCCGCCTCGGTCGTGCGCCGGGCACGCGAGCTGCCGCCGCCGCTCGGCAACGACCCCGCGCTGCTCGTGCAGGAGGCGCGCGCCGAGGAGGATCCGGCGCGCCGCCGCGCCAGCTTGGAGGCGGTCGTCGCGGCGACGAAGGGGAGCGCGGTCGGGCTGTTCGCGCTGGCGGCACAGAACCTCGCCTGGGAGCGGCTCATGCAGGGCGATCTCGAGGGCGCGCTCGCCGTCGGGCTCGACGCGCGCAACGCCTGCCTCGCCGTCGACGACGCGGCGGGGGAGATCGGCGTCATCCACACGATGGCGACCGCGCGCGCGCTCACCGGAGAGCTCCCGTTCGCCGAGCGCCTCTTCGACGAGGGGATCGCGCGGGCGCGCGCCGCGCGGCTCGAGCGCAGCCTGGCGCGCCTGTTGGTGAGCCGCGCGCTCCTCTCCGCTCGCACCGGACGGTTCTCGGCCGCGCGCGCCGACCTCGACGAGGCGTCGTCGACACTGCGCCTCGTTCCCAGCGCCGAGCTCGACGCCACGGCGCTGCTCGCGCGATCGCGCATCGGCCTCCTGACGGGCCAGCTGCGCGAGACCGCGCGCGCGCTGTCGTCGGGGCTGGCGACCGTGCGTCGCGCCGACCAGGACGAGCGCGTCTTGGCCGGGCTGCTCGTCGTCGCCGGCGAGCTCTCCCGGGAGCTCGACAGCCTCGACGAGGCGCGCGCGCGCGCAGCGGAGGCGCGCGCCGAGACCGCCCGCGTGAACAACGTCCTCGACGAGCTCGCGGCGCGGCTGCTCGCGGCGCAGCTCCTCGTGGACGACGGCCGCCTGGTCGAAGGAGAGCGCGAGCTGTCGCAGGTGGCGGCGGCGGCGCGGCGGTTCGCCATGCGCGACGTCGAGGCGTGGGCGCAGGCCGCGCTGGCGCGCGTGGCGCTCGCGCGCGGCCGCGTCGACGAGGCGCGCGCGATCGGCGACGCGGCGATGGTGCGGCTGTCGGCGACGAGCGACCTCGCGCTGCGCACCGAGCTGCGGATCGTGGCGGCGCGGATCAAGGCCGAGGACGGCGCGCGTGCGGACGCGGCGCGGTCGCTCCACGCCCTCGTCGAGGAGCTGGACGCGCTGGGGGCGAAGAGCGCGGCCATGGAGGCGCGGCTGGCGCTCGTGCAGATCGCCGAGCCGACCGAGCGCGCGAGCGCCGCCCGTGCGCTGGCCGCCGAGGCCGTGACCGCCGGCTTCGGTCGCGTCGCGCGTGTCGCGGCGGCGCTCGCGAAGAGCAGCGGCCCACGCTCGGTGGCACCCCGCTGAAGAGCGCGGGTGCGGCGGCGGCGCATCACGCTCAGATTTTCATATCGAAGACGATATCGAGCTCAAATAACCGCGACGGGATATTCCTGGCTTCGCGACAAGTCCCCATGTTCCGTCGCTGCGAATGGTGGAATGCACCTTGCTGAACGCGGCTGCGGAGGTGCTCGATGAACTCGTTGACTCGCTTCATGCTCTCTCTCTCTCTCGTTCGCTCTCAAGTGCGCCTGCTCGGGCGGGGGCGGAGTCGTCCAGCCGCTCTCGATTCCGCCGCCGCCGGCGCCGCTCGATCCCTGCGAGGGTTGGGTCTGCCCCGACGGTCAACGCTGCGAGGCGCCCGCCGATGAGCCGGGGTGCGTCTCGACGGAGGAGCCCGTGAGCTGGTGCGCCGTCACCCTCTGCCCCGAGGACAGCGGGTGTGTGCTCATCGACGGCCAGCCCGTGTGCCTCCCGCTCGAGACGTGATCGAACGGGCGCGCCGGCCCGCGCGTAGGCACAGCGCGACGACGACCAGCCACAGCGCCTGCGGCCGGCGCGCCCCATCCCCCACCGCGCAGCCACCGACGACGACGGGGAAGCAGGCCGTGTCGCGCGTGCGCGCGGCGTAGAGGGCGCAGACCCCGCGGACGTCCTCGTCGGCGACCTCGCCTCCGAAGAGGAGCTGTGGGTGCATCACCGAGCGCGGGCCGACCGACTCGTCGCACGGCGGGACCGGCTGGCCATCGTCGTCGAGGCTCGCGTCGGCGGCCTCTCCGCTCAGTCGACAAGAGTGGCCGAAGCCGAGGACGTGCCCGAGCTCGTGCGTGAGGACGTCCTCCAGTTGGCTGCCCTCTCGTCGCAGCGCATCGCCGTTCAAGACGATGTCGGCGTCGAACGCGAGCACCTCTCTCGGCGCCGAGTAGCCGGTGAGCCGCGTGACCGCGAGCTGCGAAGACGAGGTCCGCCCTTCGCCGGGCGCGAGCCAGCTTCCGTCGACGACGCTGAGGGTGTTCACGCCGTCCTCGCGATCGGCGCCGAGCGCGCGCCGCGGCGGGACAGGGATGAGCTCGATCGCGCTGCAGGCGCGGACCGCGTCGTTCCAGCGCGCCGCCGCTCGCGTGAGCGCCTGCTCCAACCGTCGCGCCGAGAGGTCGAGGCCGCCACGCAGGTCGGGCTCGACCGTGATGCAGCGGTTGCCCCAGCGATAGGGCTCGGGGCGCGCCGTCGGTGCGCCGAGCTTGGCCGCCGCTTGACGAGAATAGGTGGCGGCCGGCGACGGCGCGGCGACGAGCGCGGCAGCGACGAGGAGGGCGGCTGCGCGGCGGGAGGGCACGGCTACCGAGTCGGCGCGAGGCGGGCGGAGAGGAGGTAGGGCCCGCGCGCCGACGCGCGCACCGTGACGAGGAGCTGCCCGTCGGTGGAGTAGGGACCGACGCGGATGGCGACCTGGCTCCCCTCGGCCGTCGGGGCGCTGACGACGCCGGTCAAGAGGCCGCCGCGCGCGGCGATGAGGGTGTGTGGGGCGTCGGCGCGCAGCGACAGCGTCGCCGTCTGGTTGGCCGGGAGGGTCAGCGCGTAGGCGTCGACCTCGTCGGCGGAGTCGCTGCCGGCGCGCACCAGCGTCGGCGTGGCGTCGAGCGCGAGCGCCTGCGCCGACGCGGCGTCGACGTGCGGGGCGGTCTGCTCGTCGACGACGCGCGCGGGCGTCGCGCGGGAGGTCAGGGTCACGCCGCTCCGCGCGACCGGCGCGGCGATCACGACGTGGAGGGCGGTCGGATCGGGGAGCGCCACCTCGATCGCGCCGCCGTCGACGCGCGCGGAGATCCGCTCGGCGCCGCGCCCGCTCGCCGGCAGCACCCAGCAGGGCATCCCGCCGACGAGCTCGCGGGCGACGAGCGAGAGCACCTCGCCTCCCGCCGAGTCGACGCGCAGGAGCGCGCTCTCGCCGGCGGCGAGCGTGACCGGACCCCACTTGCCGTTCGTCGTGATCGGGAGCGGCGCGCGCGGCGTGATGGCGATGGGCGCGCCGAACAGCAGCGCGCGGGTCGCGCGGGTGATGGGATCGAGCACGCGCAGCGTCGGCTGGATCGCGGCGGGCGCCTCGACGTCGATGAGGAGGTCGAGGCGGCCGGCGGCCGGCTCCGCCAGGCTGACGCCCCCGCCCACCGACCACCGCTCGTCGAGCGCGACCGCCGGGGAGAGCGGATCGGACTCGGCCAGCGCCGCCCAGATCACCGAGCCCTGCGTGCGCGCCGTCGGCGCCGACGGGAAGTCCTCCAAGAGCGTGAAGCTCGGCGCGATGGCGAGCGCGCCTCCACGGACGGTGAGCGCGCCGTCGATGGTGATCGCCAGCGGCCGCGGGCCGAGGGGCGCCGTCGGGGCGATCGACACGCGCGCGCGCACCCCCGCCGCGCTCACCCGCGCCGCCGACTCGACGACGATCCCCTCGCCGGCGTCGAGCACCAGCGCCGCGCCGTCGGGGATCACCCCTTCGCTGAGGCCGACGGTGAGCTCGGCGTCGCGGCCGAGGGCGACGGTCGGCGGATCGACGACCGCGATGACCGGCGCGCCCTCTCCCGGGGCTCCCGTCGGACCGGGCGCGCCGGGAGGGCCCGGCGGCCCGACGCTCGGGGCGGGGCTGCACGCAGCGACCGCGAGCGCGAAGAGGAGCGCGCCTCGTCGCGCCGTCACGGCAGCACCCGCAGGCCGACGCGGTAGGGGCTCTGCCCGGCGACGGTGCCCTGGACGAAGAACACATGGAGCCCCGGGGCGGCCCAGACGCGCCCGGCGCGCGCGCCGTCGGCGGACGAGGCCACGGCCCACGAGGCGGCCTGCTCGTCGATGAACGAGAGCCACGTGCCGCTCGACGCGCGCAGCGACAGCTCGACCGGCGACGTCCCGACGACGAGCGCGTAGTGGTCTCGCTCCCCCGATGCGCTGGTGCCCTCGAGGACGAGCGGGCCGCCGGTCGGATCGAGCGGCTGCGCGGTGGCCGGCGTGCCGTGGTCGGTGGGGAGCTCGCCGACGAGGCGCGCCGCGAAGAAGTCGGCGCGCAGCGTGGCCGCCGCGAGGCCGGTCCGCAGCGTCGAGACGGTGAGCGGCTCGGCGGCCGTGACCGGGAAGGCCGCCGAGGTCGCGCCGCGACTCACCGTCGGGGTCACCACCATCGACGCGTAGCGTGGCGAGCCGGGCCACGCCGCCCAGACTGCGTTCTCGATGGTGACGACGGCGATCCCGGGGCCGGGGAGGGCGAAGCCGTCGAGCGAGTCGCCGTCGGCGCCGTCGAGCGAGAGGCTGGCGCCGAGCGGGCGGAGGGTGGCGCGGCGCGGGGCGATGGGGAGCGGCGCGCTCACCAGCCGCGCGAGCGCGCTCGAGCTGCCCCACGGCTGCGAGGCCGCGCCGGTGACGACGAGCGGAGCGAGCGTGGGCGCGTCGGGGGCGACCACCACGCCGTCGAGCGTCGTCTGCGACGGCAAGAGACCTCGCGTGACCTCGGCCCCCCAGCCGAACGCGTCGCCCTCGAAGTGGGGGGTGAAGAGCGGCGGCTCACCGTCGCGCGGGAGGAGCACGAGCGTCGCGATCGATCCCTGCGCGAGCGGGCGGCGGCTGACCACGTCCAGCGTGGCGACGAGCTCGAGCCCGTGATCGAGCGCCAACGTCCGCCTCCCGCTCACGACGCGGATCGGGCGCCACCCCTGCGCCGCGTCGGTGTCGGCGAGGATCGCGACGCGCAGCGTGCTCGGGCCGAGGACGTCGGTGTGGAGGATGGTCACCCCAGGGCCCGCGTCGACGACGGCGCCGTCGCGATCGAACCGCACGCCGCGCGCCGACAGCGTCGCCTCGGTCGCGCGATCGAGGCGCGCGCGCGCCGGTTGCAGCGCGAGCAGCGCCGGGTCGCCAGCCGGCTCTCCGTCGGGGCCGGCCGGGCCGTCGGGGCCGCGCGGGCCCGCGGCGTCTCCCCCGGGGAGCCCGCTCCGATCGCACGCGCCGCCGAGCGCGCCGATCAGGACGAGGGTCAGGGCTGCTGGCACTCGGCTCATGGGCTCCTCCACACCGCGACGTCGTAGGTGGCGCCGGCGGGGCCATCGCAGGAGAGCGTCGCCGTCGCCGTCGGGGTGCGCGTCCACACCCCCTGCGTGGTCGAGAGGCGGGGCGCGCCCTCCAGCGCGACCGGCGACGTCGCGCCCGGGCCGGTGAAGGCGCAGCGCGCACCACCGACGGTCGCCATGGCCACGTAGACGTACGTCGGGTCGGCGCCAAAACCGTCTAGCAAAAATACGTCGCGCTCCTGGGGCTGCGACAGCCTCCCGCCGATCAGCGTCGGCCCCGACAGCGCGATCCGCTGCGCCGTGGCTATCGTCGCGTGGGGATCCACCTGCTCGTCGGCGACGGTGAGCGCCCGCCGCTCGAGCGAGAGCTGATAGGTGCCGTCCGCGTCGCGGTAGGCGGCGAGGACCACCCGCGGCGCCGCGCCGGCCCGCGCCGGGAGGTCGGCCGTCGGGGAGAGCGTCGACAGCGACGGATAGCCAGGGGCGGCGAAGGTCCCGGTGACGATGTTGGTCGATCGATTGAGGCGGACGGACCAGAGGCTCGGCTCGGCGGGGCCGTCGAGCTCGACGAGTCGGGTGGTGCCGCGCGCGAGCGTTCCCACGTGCAGGCCGACGCCCAGCCGCTCGGCCTCCGCCGCCTCGATGGCCATCGGCGCGGAGACCGTGCGCCTCCCGACGAGATCGGCGACGACGAGCGGCGCGCGCGGCGGGGCGGCCGGATCGACGAGCACGTCGAGCGCCACCGGGTTGCCGCGCGGCGGCCCGGTCGTCAGCGTGCGTGTCCAGACGAACGGCGGATCGAGCGGCCAGCTCGTCTCGAGCGGCTCCTCGGCTCCGGTGACCAGCAGCCGCGCGAACCCGCCCTGTCGCAGCGCGCCGGCCGCGCGTTCGACGGTGAGCCCGGGCGCGACGGTGATCGCCGCGCGCGCCAGCAGCGGACCCTCGTCATCGGTCAAGGTGACGTCGCGCGCGCCGATCGCCGCGTCGTCGGCGACGTGCACCAGCGCGGTGGCGGCGCCCGGGCCGTCGGCGGCCGCCGTGAGCACCTCGACTCCGTCGCCTCCGTCGCCGATCGCGACGCGCGGCGCGCCCCGCAGCGCGTGATCGACGACGACGAGGCGCAGCGCGATCGTCGCGCCGAGGCGCAGCGTACCGGGGAGCACCGACGCGAGGGCCGGCGAACCGGTCCCGGAAGGACCCATCGGCCCGGGCGGGCCGGCGGGCCCCTCCGCTCCGGGGAGCGTCGCGCCGTCGCAGCCAGCGGCGGCCACCCCGAGCGCGAGCCCGATGACGAGAGCGAGCCGATGCGGCGACATGATTCACTGCACCAGGAACGTCGTGAGGAGCGGGCGGCGCTTCGGCTCGACGTACGCGCCGCTGCCCATCACCGGCCGGACGATGTCCGAGTAGTCGTCGAGCCACACGTGGCCCCAGGCATCGACGCCCGTCTTGGTGAGCGGGTCGATGGGCTCGACCGCGCGGTAGTCGCACCGCCCGTCGTAGACCACGCCGCAGGCCGTCAGCTTCCCGACCTCGAGCGCCCCCGGCTGATTGCACAGGCGCCGGGAGAGCCAGTCCTGATCGCGGCTCGCCGCCCCCGGGCCGGCGCAGACGTGCGGGACGCCGTCGACGACGCGGAACCCCGCCTCGGGCTCGAACCGTCCGGTCAGGGGATCGGCGAGGCGGCTCATGAAGCGCTCGTTCACGTGATCGAGCGCCGGATGATCCCCGACGATGCCGAGGAGGACGACGTTGCGGAAGAGGTTCAGGCGGGCGACGCTGCAGGCCTGCACCCAGTCGCGCTCGACGTCGGAGACCGGACCGGCCTCCCACGACGGCGCGAGCCCCAGCTCACCCGAGAAGGTCCGCGCGCCGTCGGGGTGCGCCACCGTCACCGACTGGTCCGGCGCCAGGGCGCACCCGATCAGGTGATCGACCGCCACATGGTGCGTGCCGTTCGGGTCGCTCTCGTCGGCGAGCAGCGGCTCGAAGCGCAGCGCCGCGTCACCGACCGACATGGCCAGCGCCTTGTCGAGGTTCAGCGCGAACAGATCCGCCGGGCCGGTCCCATTTTTTGTATAGCAGCGCCGCGGATAGCTGCACTCGTCGAGGTGCGAGTCCGTCGAGGCGACGTCGCCTCCGGCGAAGCCGCCCCTGCAGCCAGCGAACGGCGCGACGACGCAGAGCAGGAGCGAGAGCTGCGTGAGTGACCTGTGCATGAGTCCTCCTCGACGACGTCGGCACTTCGCAAGGTCGAGGCCAACCCGCGCGGCGAGCGTTCTCGCGGGGATGCGCGCCTCGGTGGCGGGCAACTGCTGCGCGTGCGCCGCGGCGATGCGACATCCACGCAGCAGCTCGAGCGGTCGGAGGGAACGGTTTACGGCGCGCTGAGCGCGGCGAAGGCATCGGTCTCGATGCCGCCGCGCGTGGCCGGCCAGGTGTGCACGCGCAGGAGCGATCCGCCGAAGGGGAGGCCGCCGCGCACCTCGACCTCGTCCGCGTGGAGGTGCGCGTGCAGCGCGGTCGCGCCCGCGGTGGCCGACACCGCGATCGCGCTGAGGTGGCGCGCGGCCTCCGCGGGGGAGGGCGGCGCGATCAGCACGAACAGCGCCGCCGTGGCGCTCCGGAAGACGACGTGGCCGCCGAGCGCGCTCACCGCGGCCTCGGCGTCGTCGAGGCGCGCCGCTACCCGATCGAGCAGCGCCCCGTCGTCGTCACCGTCGGCGTCACGGGGCGTCGCGTCGCCGCGGAGCTCGATGAAGAGCGCCAGCGCGCGCGCCTCCACGATCTCGGCGGGGCGTGTCGCCTTCGTCGTGGTCGTCGTCGGAGAGCCGTGAAGCGCGGCGCGCGCTGCGTCGCGCAGCTCGGCCATCGAGGCGTAGCGATCCTCGGCGCGCTTCGACAGGCAGCGGACGACGACGGCGTCGAGCGCGACGGGGACGTCGCCGTGGAGGCTGGGCCGGGGCGCGTCGGCCTCGAGGTGGAGCTGGCTCAGCTCGGAGGCGCTCTGCGCCTGGAACGGCAGCCGCCCCGTCAGCATGTGGTAGAGCATCACCCCGACGGCGTAGACGTCGGTCTGGGGGCTGACGCCGTCGCCGCGGATCTGCTCGGGGGCCATCGACGTCGGCGTCCCGACGAGAGACGCGGTGGTGGCGGCGTCGGCGCCGGGCGGCAGCAGCTTGGCCACACCGAAGTCGATGAGCTTGGCGCGCAGGCCCCCGTCGGGCTGCTCGGTGACGAGGACGTTCGAGGCCTTCACGTCGCGGTGGATGAACCCCGCCGCGTGCGCAGCGCCCAGTGCGTCGCAGATCTGCTCGAGAAGATCGAGCGCCTCGGCGGGGGACATCGGTCCGGTCGCGCGCAGGCGGTGCTCGAGATCGACGCCGTCGACGAGCTCCATGATGAAGTAGGGGCGCTCGTCGGGGAGGATGCCGAAGTCGAAGATGTCGACGATCCCCGGGTGGTGTATGCGGTTCACCGCCTGCGCCTCGAGGAGGAAGCGCTGGAGCGCGCCCGGTCGGCAGGCGAGGTGCCGATGCAGGATCTTCGCGGCGGCGCGGCGGTGGAGGAGGCGATGCTCGACGAGGTAGACGACGCCGAAGCCGCCCTCCGAGAGGTGGCTGACGACGCGGTACTCGCCGATCGGCGCGTTCGTCGAGAGCTCCGGCGGTGACCAGCCGGCGGGGAGAGGGGAGGTCGGGTCGTCGTGTTTCACGGAGTCCTCGATCATGCGGCCCTCGTCTGGCGGGCTCGATGGCCGGCTTCGATCTGTTCGCGCTCGTCGGAGAGGGAGAGCGCGCGGGCCGCCTCGAGGAGGCGCCGCCACTCCGCCTCGTCGTCGTCGCGGCGGGGGTGGCCGTCGACGTCCCGGGTCGCGAGCTCGAGGTAGCGCAGCATGACGCGATCGTTCGGCTCGAAGAGCGCGTCACGGAGGCCCGTCGCGGCGGCCTCGGTCTGGTGGGCGGCGAGCTCGGCGACGATCGCGCGCGCCGTCGCATGCTCACCGGCCGCGAGCCGGATCCGCGCCTCGCGCAGCCGCGCCAGCGGGCGGGCGCCCGGCCCGAGCTCGCGCCGCTCGATGCGCGCGGCGCGCTGGGCGTGCGCGAGCGCCGCGTCGTGACGCCCCATGCGCAGCATCGCCGCGGCGAGGTCGAGCTCGGCGAAGTAGTCGGCGTTGAGGATGCCGAGCTCGCGCCCGAGCGCGATCGAGCGGCGCAGATCCTCGACGGCGCGCGCGGGCTCGCCGCGCGCCATCCACAGCGACGCGCGGTTGTGGAGGGCGGCCGCGAGGTGGAAGCGATCGGCGCGCGCCTCGCAGGTCGCGATGACGCGCGCGAAGGTCCGCTCCGACGAGGCGATCGCGTGGGCCTCGGCCTCCAGCGTCCCGAGGAGCAGGTGGGCGACGATCCAGGCCTCCTCGGCGACGGGCTCATCGGGCGGCAGCGTCGTCATGGCGGCGATCGCCCCGAGCGCGCGCCGCGCCTCCTCCCAGCGGCTCTCGCGGAACGCCGCGCGCGCCTTCCCGACGGTGAGCGCGATCGAGAGGGCCGCGTGGCGCGGCGGCGGGAGCGCCCCCTGGTGTCGCTCCAGGAGCGTGACCGCCTGCTCGACGGCGGCGGCGGCCGCGGGGGCGTCGAGGAGCCAGTCGAGGACGGTGGCGCGCTCGAGCGCCACGCGCACGGCGATCGCGGCGTCGGCCACGCGCTCGCCGGGGCGCTCGACCGCGCGGCCCGCCTCCTCGAGATCGGCGAGCGCGTCCTCGTGACGCCCGAGGCGGTGGCGCGTCCGCGCACGGTCCACGAGCAGCGCCGCCCGCCGCGCGCCCTCCTCGGCGTGATCGCCCGTGAGCAGCGCCAGCGCCGCCCCGAGCGCGCTCTCTTCGTCGAGGAGCGCCCCGCGCGCCGACGCCTCGACGGCGATGGTGGTCCAGGCGCGGACGGCCTCGTCGCGCCGTCCCGCCATCGCGGCGTGCGTCGCCTTGCGTGGGAGCTCGGTGATGGCGTCGGCCGCGGCGCCGTGGATCTCCGCCCGTCGCCGCGCATCGACTCCGGCGGCGATCGCCTCGCGCACGAGCTCGCTGCGCACCGCGATGCGGGCGCCCGCGCCGTCGCCGACCAGCAGCCCGCGCGCGACCAGCCGCGCGACACCGACGTCGGCGTCGATGCGCAGCCAGGCGCCCGCCCCAGCCGCCTCGAGCGTGGCGATCACGCGACGGAGCTCGTCGCGCGACGTGGCGGGGCCGAGGAGCGCGATCAGCTCGAGGAGCGCGCGGAGATCGGGCTCGAGCGCGTCCACCTCGCGGGTCACCGCCCAGACGAGCGGCACCGGCGGCAACGTCACGCGCGCGAGGTCCGTCGCCACATAGCGCGCCTCGCCGCGGGTGCGACGGCGCACCAGACCGCCGCGCCGCAGCGAGGCGATCAGCTCGACGATCAGCGCCGGCAGCCCCTCGGCGCGCGCGGCCAGCGCGGCGACCAGCGACTGCGGGACGGCGTCGACGTCGGCGAGGAGCTGCCGGGCGAGGCGCGTCGCCTCCGGCGGGGAGAGCGGGGGGAGCGTCCGCTCGACGCGCACGGCGGCGAGTCGGGCGAGGTCGCTCGCGCGCGGGCGGTCGCCATCGTCGCGCACGAACAGGTGGACGATGGCGTGCGCCGGCGCCGGGAGCTCGGTGACCGCCTCGACCAGCTCGACGCGCGCGCGCGGCAGCGCCTCGGCGTCGTCGACGAGCCAGGCGAGCGGGCGCGCCGGAGCGGCGAGCCACGCGCGCACCAGGCGCTCCGCCTCCTCGGCGTGCGTCGTCGGTCCGACGACGAGCGGGGCGGACGCGCCGCCCGACAGCGCCTCGGCGAGCGCGCGGGCCAGCCGCGACCGCCCCGCACCGGCGCGCGCGCGCACCACCGAGACCGTCGCCGCTCCGCGCGCGAAGGCGAGCGCGCTGTCGGCGACCAGCTCGGCGAGCAGCTCCTCCCTCCCGACCAGCGGCTCATCATGGTGCGGCCGCGCCAACAGCGCCTGCGCGCGCGCGCCGACCGCGATCGCCCGCCGGTCGTCGTCGGCCACGCCGTCGTCGAGGAACGCTGGGGACCACCAGCGGCGCCGCCCGCCGTCGCGGCCGGTGTGGGTCACCGCGCGAACGTCGACGCGCGCGGCGCCGGCGAGCTCGGCGTCGACGAGGGCGCGGGCCAGCTCGGCCGCGCGGCGCGCCGGATCGCGCGCCGAGGTGGCGGCGATGACCACGACGGCATGGCGCCGCCCGAGGTGCGCGAGCTCGGCGCCGCGCGCGGCCACCTCGGCGCGGAGCCGCTCGACGTCGGTCGAGAGCGCGAGCCACACCACGGCGACCTCTTCGCGCCGCGCCTCGGAGGCGGGCGTCGTCGCCGTCGCCTCCGTCGCTGTCGCCTCCGTTGTCGTCACCGTCGGGCCGTCGGTGCCATCCGCCTCGCTCGCTCGAGCGGCCGGCAGCGCGATCGCCAGCAGCGCCTCGCGCATCGCGCGCGCGTCGGGAAAGCGCGCCGCCGGATCCTTCTCCATCGCCCGCGCGACGATGCCGTCGAACGGCGCCGCCCCCGCCACCACGCGCGATGGCCGCGGGGGCCGCTGCGTGAGGTGCGCGTACTGGACCTGCGCCGCCGATCCCGCGAACGGCGGCCGTCCGGTCAGCACCTCGTAGAGCACCGCCCCGACGGCGTAGACGTCGGTGCGCACGTCGACCGCCCCCCCAGCGCACTGCTCGGGCGCCATCGTGCGCGGCGTCCCGAGCACCTCGCCGTCGCGGCGGCGGCGCGCCTCGCGCCCGATCGGTGACGCCGCGCCGAAGTCGAGCAGCGTGACCTCGGCCGCGCCGCCCACCTCCCGCGCGACGACGTTCGACGGCTTCACGTCGCAGTGGACGAACCCCGCCGCGTGCACCTCGGCGAGGATCTCGAGGAGCCGGGCGACAACAGTGCGCGCCGCCGTGAGCCGCGCGTCGGCGCGCAGCGCGTCGAGGGCCCGATCGAGGCGCTCGCCGCGCCCAAGCGTCATCACCAGCGCCGGCCGCCCGTCGCGTGTCGTGCAGGCCGCGACCAGCCGCGGCACGCCGCGCACCGAGAGCCGCGCCAGCGCCTCACGCTCGCGAAGCAGCGCGTCGACTCCGACCGCATCTCCGCGCCGCGGCCGCTTGAGCGCGAGGCGCGCGCCATCGCGCTCGCGCCGCACCTCCACCACCTCGGCGTGCCCGCCCTCGCCAAGCGCGCCGCCGAGCGTGTATCCGTCGGGGAGACCGAGATCGACCGTCGCCACGCGCGTGGTCGTTTGCAATCGAGAGGCCGCGCCCGCCGCGCCGCCCCCCTGCGGCGCCGACGCCTCGCCGGGCGGAAGCGCTGCTGCATCGACGCCTCACCTGCGTGATCGGCGCCGCAGTCGCCGTGCAGGGCGCCGCAGTCGGCCGCGCCGGAGCGCCTCGGTGCGCTGGTCTCCGATTTGCTGAGCCCTCGAGGCGCGATGACCACCGTCCTCTTGATCGTTCGCGAGCCGGGGCGCCCGGCCTTCACCCACCCACTCCGCCACGGACTCCGTGTTGGCCGTCATGTCGACAATGATCTCGTGCTCGAGAGCAGCCGCGTGTCGCGGCAACACGCGCAGTTCTCGATCTCCGGCGGGCGCACCTTCGTCAGCGATCTCGGGTCGACGCACGGCGTCTGGGTCCGCGGCGAGCGCATCCAGACCAGCCGCCAGATCTTTCTCGGGGAGGAGATCCGCTTCGGCGATGTGGTGATCGTGCTCGCCGACGCGGCGCAGGCGGCGCGCGCCGGATCGACCGGCGGATGGCGAGACGCGACCGTCCCGCCGACCCCGACGAAGGACGACATGCTGGAGCTCGCACGCGTCGTCGAGCTGGTGCTGACGAGCGACGAGCCGGAGACCGCGCTCCACCTCGTGGCGCGCGCGGCGTGCAGCGCCGTCGACGGCCGGCGCGTGACCTGGGGGCGGCTCCGTGCAGACGGGTCGACCGAGGTCCACCCCGACGAGAGCGCGGCGCCGGGGCCGGCGCTCACGGAGCGGCTCCTCTCCGAGGCGCTCCTCCTCCACGATCCATCCGACGGGATGTCGAGCAGCGTCGGCGCCCCGCTGCGCGCCGACCAGCAGGTGTTCGGCTACCTCTTCGTCTCCGAGGAGGGGCGCGCCGAGCGCTTCTCGTCGCGCGACCGCGATCGGGTCGCGGCCTACGCCATGCTGGGCGCGCGCCTCTACGGCCACGCGCTCGAGCGCCGCCGCCTGCGCCACACGCTGTCGGCGATGGCCGAGTCGCCCGGCGAGCCGATCGTCGGTGCCTCGGCGTCGGCTGCGCGCCTGCGGGAGCGCGTCGTCGCGGTCGCGCGCGAGCGCGAGCGTGGGCACCTCCTCGTCGTCGGTCCGCAGGGCAGCGGCCGTCGCCACGTCGCGCGCGCGGTGCACGGCTTGGTGGCGCGCTCCTCGGCGCTCGTCGAGCTCTCGTGTGGCCTCCTCGCGCTCGATCGCGAGCAGGCGCCCACGGTGCTGCGGGAGCTGGTGGCGCGCGTGTGCCCGGGGACCATCCTCCTCGACGAGATCGGGGCGCTCCCTCGCGACGCGCAGGAGGCCCTCGTCGGCATCCTCGACGGCGGCGAGGCGGCGGAGCTGCGCCTCCTCGCGACCGGGCGTCATCCCTCCGATCCGCTCGCCCACGCGGGCCGCCTCCTGCCGGCGCTCGAACGGCTGTTCTCGACGACGATCGAGATCCCGCCGCTCGCCGCGCGATGCGAGGACGTGGCCCCGCTGGCCTCCTACTTCCTGGCGCGCAGCGGGGCGCGCTGGGGGTGGCGGGTCTCGTTCGACGACGAGGCGCTGCGCTGGCTGGCGGAGCGCAGCTGGACGGGAGAGGTCGCCGAGGTGCGCCGGCTCGCCGAGCGCGTCGGGACCATCGCGTCCGCGCACGCCGCCGACCGCGACCCCCGCGTCATGACCGTCGGTGTTCGCCTGCTGGAGGAGGCCGTCCGGGGCCCGGCTGTCGCTTGACAGCCCTCGCCGCCCCGACGGAACATTATAAGAGTGAGGGGGGCTCTGCTCACACGCCTCCGGATGGTCATCGGGGGCGCGTGCCTGCTGGTGGCCTGCGGTGACGGCCGCCTGTCCCCCGATCTCGGCGCAGGGGGCGATCTGGGATCGGCAGCGTCCCTCCGCGTCGACACCGTCACGCCCGCCGTCGCGGCGCTGGGGGACCTCGTGATCCTCGACGGCGTCGGGCTGGCGGGCGCGACGGTTCGCTGGGGCGATGCGGTCATCTCCCCGGTGTGGCAGGGGGCGGCGCGGCTCGCGGTGCGGGTCCCGACGGACGCGCTGGTTGGCGCGCTGTCGATCGCCGGCTCCGACGGCGTTCGCGTCGAGGTGCCGCTCGACCTGCTTCGAACCGGCGTGGCCCCGCAGCCCGTCCCGCGCTGGCCTGCGCAGACGATGACCGCGACCCTGCCGACGCGGCTCCCGGCCGGCGACGAGGCGGCGATCGTGCGCGTCGGGAGCCGCGTGTTCGCGCTCGGCGGGCGCGACGAGCGCGGGCGCCCCGTCGATGCGGTGCGCGCAGCCGAGCTCGCCGTCGACGGCACGCTCGGCCCGTTCCAGGCGCTCCCGGTCCGCCTCTCGGCGCCGCGGGCCGGTCACAGCGCGCACGTCGTCGGGGGCGCCATCGTGGTCGTCGGCGGGAGCTCGATCGAAGCGCCCCTGGCCTCGATCGAGCGCCTTCCGATCGCGCCCGATGGCGCTCTCGGCCCGCCCGCGCCGGCGGGGTCGCTGCGCGTCGCGCGCGCGCGCTTCGCGGCGGCCGTCGCCGGCGGAGCGCTGGTCGTCGCCGGCGGATCGAACGGCTTCCCGCTCGCCAGCGTCGAGCGCATCCCCATCGCCGCCGACGGCACGCTCGGCTCCTCCGAGCTCGTCGGCGCAGGGCTGGTCCGCCCGCGCGCCGGTGCCTCGCTGGCCGTCGGAGAGGAGGCGCTGTGGGTGCTGGGCGGAGTCGACGGCGACCAGCTCGTGTCGGAGGTCGAGCGGCTGGCGATCGCCGACGATGGGCGGCTCTCGCCTCCGTCGAGCAGCGCGGTGCGGCTCTCCACACCGCGCGCGTTCGCCTCGCTCACCGCCGTGGGCGGATTCCTGGTCTGGGCTGGGGGCGTGGTGCGCGACGGCGCGACGCTGGCGCCGAGCGCGACGGCGTCGCTCCTCTCCGTCGACGCCGTGGGGCCGGCAGAGCGCGCGACCGTCTCGGCTGGTGCGGCGCGCGCTGCTCACGGCGCGGTGGCGGCGGGCACCGGGCTGCTCCTCGTCGGTGGACGCGATGCGGTCGACGCGGTGGGCGCGCACGGCGTGGAGGTCGCGCGCGCGTCGCTGATCTCCGGCGGCGGTGTGCTCGTCGCTGCTGGAGCCCCCGACGACGCCGGGCCGCGGCGGTTCGCGGTCCGTTGGCTCCTCGGCGATCGCCAGCTGTCGTGCGGCGGGCTCGGCGCCACGACCGTCGTCGCTGACTGCGTCGCGCGCGAGCTCGCCGCCGGTACGCGGACAGCGTCGAGCGCGCTCTCGGCGCCGCGCACGGGCGCGATCGCCGTCGACGCCGGGCAGTCGCTGCTCGCGCTGTTCGGGGTGCGCGAGCCGACGTCGAACGCGATCGATCGCACCGCGGATCGCGCGCTCCCGCCGCACTTCTCGTCGGAGACGGTGGAGACGATGCTCGCCGATCCGCCCGCGAACGCCTGCGCGGTGGTGATCGGCGACGAGCTCGTCGTCGCGGGGGGGAAGGTGCTGCGGGTCGCGGCGCAGAACGGCATCCGCGACGAGGTGCTGGCTGCGCGCCTCGACGCCGACGGGAGGCCGGGCGCCTTCCGCACGGTCGGCCGGCTCGCGGTGCCGCGCTACGCGCACAGCTGCGCGGTCGTCGGCGAGTCGCTCGTCGTCGTCGGGGGGACGACCTGCAGCGACAGCGCCACGCCCTGCGCCGAGGCGGCCCTCGCCTCGACGGAGATCCTGCGTGCCGCGGACTGGGGCGTCGCCGCGGGGCCGGCGCTCGACTCGCCGCGCTCCGGCGCCGCGCTGGCGGTCGTCGGAGGGCAGCTGTTCGTCCTCGGGGGCAACGGCGCGACGGCGGCGGTCCGCAGCGCCATCGCGTCGAACGGCAGCCTCGGGCCCTTCACGGCCGTCGATTCGCCGCTGCCGGCGACGTGGGCGGGCGGCGCGGCGGTGGTCGCGGGCGAGCGCATCTTCCTCGTCGATGGGGACGCGGAGGCGCCGGTGCCGACCGCGCTCGCGCTGGTCCCGGCCGGGGGACGCTGATGCGCTACGACCTCGAGCACGTCATCGGCCGCGGCGGGATGGGCGAGGTCTATCTGGGATGGGCGCGCGGCGAGCACGGCTGGCGCAAGCGCGTCGCCGTCAAGCGCATCCGCCCCGAGCTCGCGCACGATCCCGAGTTCGTACAGCGCCTCGTCGCCGAGGCGAAGCTGACGGTCACGCTCGAGCACGCCAACGTGGTCCAGGTGCTCGACCTCGGGCGCCATGACGACGAGCTCTTCCTGGTGATGGAGCTCGTCGACGGAGCCGATCTGTCCCGCGTGAGCAAGGCGCTCGGCGCCAAGGCGATGAGCTGCCCGCCGGCGATCGTCGTCCTCATCGCCATCGAGGTCACGAAGGGGCTGGTGTTCGCGCACGAGCGCACCGGCCCCGACGGCGCCGCGGCCGGGATCATCCACTGCGACGTGAGCCCCTCGAACGTGCTGGTTTCCTATTCCGGCGAGGTGAAGCTCGCCGACTTCGGGATCGCGCAGGCCTGGCGCGACGGCGCGGCGCGGACCTCGTCGGTGATCGGCAAGCAGCGCTACATGCCGCCGGAGCGGATGCGCGGCGAGCCGCCGACGCCGAAGACCGATCTCTACGCCCTCGGGGTGATGGTGGCCGAGCTGCTCCAATTGCCGGCGATCCGGCGCTCCCCGTCGAGGAGCGCGGAGACCATCGACTTCACCTCGGACCTCGTGCCGGACGTGCCGCCCGCGCTGCGCGAGCTCGTCGAGCGGCTCTGCGCGTCGTCGCCAGCCGGGCGGCCGGAGCGGGCGCGCGACGTCCTCGGCGAGCTGGTGAGGATCCAGCGCCAGGTCGAGCCGCTCACGTCGGCGGAGCTGGGACAGTGGGTGCGCGCGCTGGTGCCGTCACGGGGGGTGCCGTCGCGGGCCGCGAGCAGCGAGGCCGCGCTCCTCAACCGCCTGGTCGGCGCGCGGGCCGGTGCGCGCGCGTCGCGGACCGAGACGCACGCGGTGGCCGCCCCGCCGCCTTCGACCGCGCCGACGGCGCCGACGGCGCCGCAGCGGCCGTCGCAGGGCGATCCGCCGCCGCTTCGCGCGACGTCGTTCGGCGTCGATGGCGTCGAGCGGGACGGCACCGTGCGCTGGCGCGCCCTCGAGGCGCTCCCCGACGGCGACGAAGGCGGCACGGTGCTGCGCGCGCAGGCCGAGCGCCGTCGCTGGCTGTTCGCCGGTGGAGTCGCGGTGGTGGCGCTGACGGGCGTGCTCGGGCTGGTGCTGGCGAATCGCGCCGCCGCCCCGACGCGCGAGCCGACGACCGTGGTCGCGTCGCCCTCTGCGCCGCCGCCATCGTCGACCCCACTTGCCCCCGCGCCGCCGTCGACGCCGAGCGCGCCGGAGCCAACCCCGTCGCCGCCCGCGCCGCGCCACCCCGCGCTCGAGCGCCGCCACGCCCGCACGACGCCCGCGCCGACCGCCGCCGCGTCCGCGACGCTGAGCATCTACACCGACCCCTGGGCCCACGTGTTCATCGACGGACAGCCTCGCGGCACGAGCCCGATCGCACGCGTCACCATTCGCCCCGGGCGGCATGTCATCCGCCTCGAGCGTCCCGACATGAACCCGATCACGAAGGTCGTCGAGGTCGCCGCCACCGAGTCGAAGGTGGTCGACCTCGAGCTTTCCACAAGGTGAGCGATGAGTGAGCTCGACGAGGTCATCCACACGTTGACGCAGCACCTCCCGCGCGCGCTCCGACTCGCGCGCGCGCGCGTGGAGATCGTGAGCGGGCTCGACGCCGGGCGGAGCTTCACGTTCGACTCGAGCTGCCGCATCGGCACCCGCGCGATCGCCGATCTGGTGCTGCGCGATCCGAAGATCTCGGGACTGCACTGCGAGCTCACGCTCAGCGAGCGGCTGACCATCCGCGACCTGGGATCGAAGAACGGCACCTTCGTCGGAAACTGCCAGGTGGTCGAGGCCTACGTCCCGTGGGGCGAGGTGATCACCATCGGCGAGACGCGGCTGCGCATCTCGACCGAGGGCAGCACCGTCGAGGTCCCCCTGCACGGCGAGACCGAGTACTTCGGGATCGTCGGCGCGTCGCCGCCCATGCGCGCGCTCACCGCGCGCATCCAGCGACTGGCGCAGACCGACACCACCGTGCTCGTCACCGGCGAGACCGGGACCGGCAAGGAGCGCGTCGCCGAGGTGCTCCACATCGCCGGTCGGCGCGCGTCGGGGCCGCTGGTGATCGTCGATTGCGGCGCGCTCCCCGAGACGCTCATAGAGTCCGAGCTGTTCGGCCACGAGCGCGGCGCCTTCACCGGCGCGGTGTCGCGCGTGCACGGCGCCTTCGAGCGCGCGAGCGGCGGGACGCTGTTCCTCGACGAGATCGGCGAGCTCCCGCTCGACCTCCAGCCGAAGCTCCTGCGCGCCCTCGAGTCGCGCGAGATTCGCCGTATCGGCGGCGAGCAGCGCCTCGCCGTCGACTGCCGCGTGGTCGCTGCGACCAACCGCGACCTCTCGATGGAGGTCGCGCGCGGGACCTTCCGCGAGGACCTCTACCACCGCCTCGCCGTCGTCACGCTGAAGGTGCCCCCGTTGCGCGATCGCCTCGAGGACGTTCCGCTCCTCGCGGCGCACCTGCTGCGCGAGCTCGGCGCCGATCCGGCGAGCTGGCTCACCGTCGAGTCGCTCGACGCGCTCACGCGGCACACCTGGCCCGGCAACGTGCGCGAGCTGCGCAACACGCTGGAGCGCGCCATCGCGCTCGTCGAGCCCTTCCGTCCCGAGGGCGGACCGCCGTCGCAGGCGAGCGCCGCGGCGCCGGCGAGCGCGGCGCCGCGCGCGACGGCGATCGATCTGAACATGCCGCTGCGCGCGGCCAAGCAGCGCCTCGTCGACGAATTCGAGCGCGCCTACATCGGCGCGATGCTGAAGGCCTGTCGCGGCAACGTCTCGGAGGCGGCGCGGCGAGCGAAGATGGATCGGATGAGCATCCACCGCATCATCCAGCGGCTGAACATCGGCGGCGCCAACGAGGAGTGATCGTGGCCGCGCGTCCGAAGGGCGCTCTCGTCGCGCTCGCCGCCGTCGCTGCGCTGGTCGTGACGGCGGCGGCCCGCGGCGCGCGCGGCGAGCCGAGGCCCCGCCGCGCGGCCCTGGTGGCGGCCGGCGCCCCCGGCCCGTCGCCGGAGCGGCTGGTCGCCGTCGCCGCCGAGCTGCCGTCGCGCGGGCTGACGTTGGCGCCGCTCGACGAGGAGACGCGCCGGATCCTGGTCTCGCTCGAAGACGAGCCGTCGGCCGAGGAGGAGGTCCGCGCGCAGCTCACGCGCGCGCGCGAGCGCCTGCGCCGCTTCGATCTCGACGCGGCCGCGGCGGCGCTCGAGGCGGCGTGGCGCGCCGTCGAGAGGCTCGCCCCCACCGGCGAGTCGCGCGCGCTCGCCGTCGAGGTCGCGCTGCGCGAGGTCGACCTGGCGCTGGTGCGCGGCGCCGAGCCGGTCGCGCGCGCGGCGGCGGCGCTCGCGCTGTCGGTGTCGCCGCGGCTGACGCTCGACGCGCGCAAGGAGCGGCCCGAGCTCGTTCGCTTCGTCGAGGCGCGGCGGGCGGCGGCGTCCGCGGAGCACACGGTGACGATCCGGACCGCGCCGCCGGGTGCGTCGATCTTCGTCGGAGAGCGGCTCCTCGGCGCGACCCCCGCGGCGGTGCGGCTGCGCGCCGAGCCGCAGCTCGTCTGGCTCACCGCACCCGGGTCGGCCCCACGCGCGATCCGCGTCGCGCCGTCGCCGTCCTCGCCATCGCCCGTCGTCGACGTCACGCTGCCCCCCGAGCCGCTCGCCGCGCGGACCCGCCCGCTCGTCGACGCCGTCCGTCGCAGCACCGGCGACGTGCAGCGGGCCGCCGCCGCCGCGCTCGGTGCCGCGCTCGAGGTCGACGCCATCGTCGTCGTGAGCGCCGCGGCCGCCGCTCCGCTGGTCATCTCCGTCGAGCCAACCGCGTCGTCGCCGCCGTCGCGGTCGCCGTCGTCATCGTCGCCGTCGCTGGCGTCGCTGCCGTCGCTGTCGTCGAAGCCGCCCGCCCCCGCGCGCCGCCGCGTCGCGCTCGGCGTCGCGCTCGGCATCGTCGGCGCGCTCGCCGTCGGCGCCGCAGTGGGCCTCGGCGTCGGCCTCGCGCCCCGCACCACCTACGACGTCGCGTGCTGTCGATGAGGCTGCCCGCCCTCACCGCGCTCCTCCTCGTCGCGGCGAGCGCGTGCCACGGCGACCTCGCGCTGCGCGCCCTCCCCTGCGACGGCTCCTGCGACGACGCGGGCTCCGATCCCTTCGCCTGCGCGCGTCGCGCCGTCCTCCGCATCGACTCGAGCGCCGGGACGCGCGTCGCCACCTTCGACCCCGCGGTGGGACCGCCCGCGCTCACCATCCCGGCCGCGCGCCCGACGACGCTGACGCTGCTGCTCTTCGCACCCTGGTCGCTCCCCGCCGACGACGGCTCGGGTGGCGTGCCGATCGCCGCGGGCGCGATCACCGCCGACGCGCTCGACGGCCGCGCCTCGGCGTCGCTCGCGATCCCGCTGCGCTGCCGTGGCGGCTGTCCGGGCCGCGCGTCGCTGCGCGTCCGGCTGCGCGACTTCGACAGCGGCGCGCCGGTCGCGCTCCCCACCGACGCTGCGCTCGGCGCGCTCGGGCCGCGCACGCCTCCGGCGGCGACCGCCTGCGCCACCCTTTCCGACGCCGTCACCACCGAGCCCGACTTCACCGCGCTCGCCGCCACCCGCGACGTGGATGGCTGGCGCGGACCGCTGCCGTCGGCGATGAGCGCCGGCTGCCTGGCGGTGCGTCTCCCCTCTCCCGACGGGGGCCCCGACGATCTCTGCCTCGGCTATCCCGACGAAGAGGCGCTGACGGCCTTCTCTCCGACGGCGCTGCGCCGCCGCGCGCTCCGCACGCTCCTCGCCGCCGCGGGCCCGAGCCGCCGCGGCGCGCTCGTCCTCGGCGCCCGCACCGCCACCGGCGCCGTCGACGGCGGCGCGCAGATCGTCGCCCGTGACTCCTCCGGCGCGACGCGCCCGCCCACCGCCTGGCTCGCCCTCGACGGCACGCTGCAGCCCACCGCCCCGTCGCCGCACGCCGGGCTCGCCGTCTTCACCGACGCCGCGCTCGCCGACTACGTCGTCGACTTCTCCTCGGGCGAGCGCCGCACCTTCTCGCTCGCCGCCGCCGCCGACTCCGCCGCCATCACCTGGTTCGTCGCCGCCCCGTAACCCCGCTCGATACGTCAACCGCGCACTGCTGTAGAAGCTCTGCGACACCACTCCGCCTCGCCGCGCCAATCCGGAGAAATCGCGCGCAAATCGATACCACTCCATGACGTGCTCTTCGGGCAACACGAGTCCACCACGACGACCATCTCGGCCGCGAAGCTCTCGAGCGCGCGTCGAAGCCGCGCGCCTCGATGGTCGCTCTTAGCACGCGGAGGTCCGTGTGATCGGGAGCGAGGATCAGCGCCTGGCGGGTGAGCATGTGCGGCGTCAATGCAGCCGCATGCCGGCGACCAACCGCGCGCGTGCTCTACAAGAACGATTCCAGCGGGCGAGCGCTGGTCGCTCGCGGCGATTGGGTGCACCAGACCTCGAACGTCACGCGGCGCGGCGGCGCGCGAGCAGCGCGCCGATGGGGGCGCTCACGAGCGCGGGGACGATCATCATCGCACCATGCACCAGCCCGACATGCGGCGCGCCGACGACGGCGCAGCGCAGGTGGAGCACCACGCCAGCCAGCGCCCCAGCCGCACCTCCGACGGCGAGCGCGACGCGCCACGCCCCCATCGGCGCCGCCCCGCGCAGCGCCCACAGCCCGAGCAGCGCCGGGCAGACCGCGGCGACCGTCCCGACGAGCACGCAGGGCACCGCGTGCGCGAGCAGCTCGCCGAGGCCCGGCCCCGGCCGCACCGACCCCGGCCCCTCGGTCGCCAAGAGCACCCCGACGAGCGCGCCGCCGAGCGACATCACCGTCGCGCGCGCGACGGCCCAGTCCACCGGCGGCAGCACCTGCCCGCGCTTCGGCAGCAGCGACCAGGCGAGCTGCCCGACGAAGCTGCCGGCGCTGGCGATGGCCTGAAGGACGAGCTTCCCGCCCGGCAGCCCGGCCAGGTCGGGGCGGAGTCCCGTCGACGCCAGCAGCGCGACCGCATAGGCGATAGACAAGAAAACGATCGCGAGCACCACCCGCCGCGGCTGGCGCGTGCGCACCGGCTGCATCGCGGCGATCGCCGCGCGCAGCGCCGGCCCCGGCGGCGGGACGGCGAGCGAGGCCACGGCTACGCCGCCTGCGACGACGAGGCCGCGGACGGCGACGGCCGGTAGAGCGGGCGGAGCGTCGCGCGCTTCTCGAGGCGCTTCGCCAGCCAGTGATCGAGCGACGCCTTCCCCGCGCCGACGAAGGCCAGCCACAGGAAGCTGACGAGGTACATCGTCTCCTCGAAGCCGGCGAGCGACGCCACGCCGTCGATCTGCGACCGCTTCGCCGTGAGGATGGCGATCACCATCGTGAACGCCAGCGGCAGCGCCGCCAGCCGCGTCATCAGCCCGGCGAGGATGCAGAGCCCGCCGACGAGCTCGGTCGTCGACGCGAGGAGCGCGTTGAACCCCGGCGCCGGGATGCCCAGCTCGGTGAAGAACTGCGTGACGTCGCCGAGGCTGTGCAGCTTCCCCCACCCCGTGCCGATGAAGACCGTACCGACGGTGAGCCGCACCAACAGCGGCCCCAGCCAGGACACCTTCTCGATCCTCCCGAGGACCTTCTTGCGGATCGTGAGCGCTCGTTCCATCGCGGACATGTCCACCTCCTGAGTCCCTCTACGGAGGTCGCGCCGCCGCGGTTACGACGTCACCGCCCGCTCCTGGACGGCGTCCTGCGTGAGCTGGGTGCCATTTCCGTCTAGCAGATGGAGCAGGGTGTCGGCGACCTCGCTCACCGCTGCGGCGACGGGGGCTGCGCGGTCCAGCGCGCCTCTTTGTGGGCGAGGTCGCAGGCGGTGAACGTTTCGCAGTCGGGCCGCGACACACACTCGCGATCGGGCGTGACGATGCGCTCCTGCTCCGCCGGCGGCTTCGCGGCGAGCTGGGCGCAGTTCGTCGCGATCGCCTCCTCCGACCAGTCGTTGGCGAACTGCGCGCGCGCCAGCGTGAGCAGCGCCTCCCTGCCCTCGGCGGCGAAGCGCGCGGCGATCCCCGACGGGCGATCGAGGCGCACGCGCAGCGCGAGCAGCCCCGGGACGAACGCATCGGCGCAGGCGCGCGTGCGGCGCATCACCGCGACGCAGATCTCCGACGGAGACGCTGGCTTCGCGGGCGGCGGCGTCGCCGGGCGCGCGCAGCTCGCGAGCGCGACGGCAGCGAAGAGGAGGAGGAGTCTCCGTCGGAGCATCGCCCCACCGTGCGCCGGATTCGGACAGTTGCGCAAGAAGCTGCGCAACGAACCCGTCGCCCGCCGCGCGCGGCGCCGCTGATCGCGTGGCCTCGCGACTGCAACCAACCTGCACCATGACGCCCCTCCGGTGCAGCTCGCTGGCCCTCGTCCTCCTCACCTCCACCATCGCCGCCTCGGCGCCCGACGCGCAGGTCTCGATGCGCGCCTCGCACGCGGCGCCGCGCCTCAAGGCGTCGTACCGCCGCTTCGCCATCGCCAACCTCGACGGCTCGTCGCTGTGGCTCGACGGCGCGCAGCTCGACGCCTATCCGCTGTCGCGCCGCTGGGTGCGCCTCGGCATCGAGCTCGGCGGCGGCGGCGCGCACGCCTCGCTCGCCGGCAACGGAGCGCAGCTCGCCTACGGGCTCGCCGGCCTCAGCCTCGGGGTCCAGGTTCCGATGCGCGTCACGCCGTTCCTCGACGGGCGCTTCGCCGCCGGGCTCCTCTCGGGGCGGCTCGACTCGAGCACCGTCACCGTCGGGAGCGCCAGCGTGACCATGCCGCAGAGCGCGGCGCTCACCGCGCTGTGGGGCGGCGGCCTGGAGACCGGCGTCGAGGTCTACACCGTCGGGCGCGCCTACCTCTCGGCGGCGATCGGCTGGATGCGCACCACCTGGCGCGGCCTCGACGTCGCGGCGATGGCCGCCGGCGCCAGCGCGAGCGCGGCCTCGAAGGACCTCACCCACGACAGCTTCACGCTCAAGGTCGGCCTCGGCATCTGACCGTCGCCGCCGCGCGCCGCGTCACCAGGAGAGCGACATCTCCTCGGCGAAGGCGGGCAGGTCGGTGACGGTGACGGCGCGCCCGTCGTCGAGGACGAGCGCCCCCGAGAGCCGCCCGTACCCTTTTTGTAAACGCGAATAGAGGTCGCCCAGCTCGAGGCCGCCGCTCTCCTTCGCCGTCGGGCGGAGCACCAGCCGCGCGCGCCCGTCGGGCGCCTCGAAGCGCCAGTCGCCGAGCGGGTCGGCGGCGTCGTGCGCCCAGGCCACGCGCGCGAGCTTGTGCGCGCGATCGCCGTAGACGACGACGTTCTCGGTGCCGGCGCGATCGTCGCCGAAGCCCTCGCCGAGGTTGAGCGCGAGGGGGACGCCGTCGACGACGCCGGCCGCCGCCGCCCAGCGCCACGTCGCGCGGCTCGGCCAGGCGCCGCGCCCCCAGTCCATCGTCGCGGTCGCGCCCGCCAGCGTCCACGTGCGCGCGCCGATGGTCAGCGTCCCCTCGGCGTCGAGCCCGGGGATCTTCTGCTCGTAGAAGAACCAGCCGGGATCCTCGGCGAAGGGCGTCGCCAGCGACAGGTACTCGCGCGCCGCCCGCCGCCGGATGGTGAAGGCGCCGCGCGCCGGCTCGCCGACCTGCGGCCGCGCGATCTCGATCGCCACCTGCGTGACCTCGCCCACCGTCGAGAAGGACATCGCGGGCGCCGCCGCCCCCATCGGCAGCAGCGCCGCGCCGCCGTCGCCCTCCACGTCGGCCGAGAGCGTGAAGCGGTCGCCGTCGCCCAGCACCAGCGCGATCGACTCGTGTTTCTCGCTTGACGCTAAATCGATCGCGCTCACCGTCGCCGCCTGCACGAACCCGAGGTCGGTCAGCGTGAGGTTCACCGCCACGCCGTCGCCGACCAGCGTGTAGAAGTCCCAGCGCCGCAGCCGGTCGGGCTCGCGCACCCGGGCGGCGTCGAAGCGCTGCAGCGCGCGCCGCGACCAGCCCGGCTCGCGCAGCCGACCGTCGCTGCCGAGCAGCTCGCCGGCCGCGGTCACCTCGTGCTGCCCGCCGCCGCAGGCGACCAGCGCCAAGAGCGCGATCCCGATCCCCCTCACGCCCCCATCGTACCCGACCGTCCGATTCGTCTATAGTGGCGGACCGAATGCGGCCCCCCGACGCCCCGCCGACGACGCTCGCCGCCGACGCCTCCGTCGTCGCTGCGCTGCGCGCGGGCGACGAGGCCGCCTTCGTCGCGCTCGTCGGCAAGCACCACAAGAGCTTCGTCCGGATCGCCCGCGCCTGGGTCCACGACGAGGCCGCCGCCGAGGAGGTGGTGCAGGAGACCTGGGTCACCGTCCTCGAGAAGCTCGACGGCTTCGAGGGGCGCTCGTCGCTGCGCACCTGGCTCTGCGCCATTGTCGTCAATCACGCGCGGTCGCGCGCGCGCCGCGACGGGCGCAGCGTGCCGATGTCGTCGCTCGTCGACGCCGAGCTCGCCGGCGACGAGCCGGCCGTCCCCGCCGATCGCTTCTCGCCGCCCGAGCACCACTGGGCCGGCCACTGGGCGGGCGCCCCCGCGCGCTTCCCGACGCCGGACGAGGCGCTGGCGAACCTCCAGCTCCGCCGCGCGCTCGACGCGGCGGTCGCCGCGCTCCCCCCGATCCAGCAGCAAGTCCTGGTGCTGTTCGACGTCGAAGGGCTCTCCGGAGAAGAGGTCTGTAACATCCTCGGCCTGGCCGGCACTCATCAACGGGTGCTGCTTCACCGGGCGCGCGCGAAGGTGCGGGCGCTCCTCGAGCGGCAGCTCACCGGGGACGATGCCGTGGACGTGAAGCGATGATGCGCAACCTGGTCCAGCTCACCTGCCTCGAGGTGGTCGAGCTGGCGACCGACTACCAGACGGGGGCGATGCCCGCCGGGGAGCGCGCGCGCTTCGAGCAGCACCTCCAAACCTGCCCCGCGTGCCTGACCTACGTCGACCAGGTGGTGAAGACGGTGGAGCTGACGGGGAAGGTTCACGACGAGGCGCTGCCGGAGGCGCCGAAGCAGGCGCTCCTCGGGGCGTTCCGCGCGTGGCGGAAGGGGGCGGCGTCGGGGGTCTCTCCCGTCGAGCTCGAGCTCGAGGGGCAGCGCGCGGCGGTCGAGCCGACCGCGGCCACGCCGGCGACGACGGCGGAGCGCGCCTACAAGTTCCTCGCGCGCGGCGGCGTTGGCCCGATCTCGGGGCACCGCTGGCCGCTGCCGACGAGCGACGCGCCCGGCGCGTGGGTCGAGGCGCAGCGCCCGCTGACGGTGTGCGCCTCGGGCGTGCACCTCTGCCGCCCGGGCGATCTGGCGCACTGGCTCCACGACGAGCTGTGGGTCGCCGAGCTCGACGGGCAGCGTCTCCCCGGCGTCGATTGCGTCGTCGCCGAGCGGGCGCGCCTCGTCCGTCGCGTCGACGCCTGGGAGGCGGGGGGCGCCGAGCGCTTCGCCGCCGCCTGCGCCGAGCACGCCGCCGAGTGCGCCGCGCACGCGCCGCCCGACGCGGCCGAGCGCGCGCGGCCCTACCTCGCGGACGCGCGGAAGTTCCTCGATCTGAAGCTGTACGCCGTGAGCGCCTTCTGCGCCGCGGTGACGGTCGCGAAGCTGGGAGACGCGACCGCCGAGGAGGAGACCTACCAGGCCGAGCGCGCCTGGCAGTCGGCCCTCCTCCTGCGCGTGCTCGACCTGGCCTAGCGCCAGCGACGGGCCGCGCGCGAACGAACGACGGCACGACCAGGCCCGAGGTGCGCCCGCGACGCGCGCCTCGCGGTGACAGGGGAGGAGTGTGCGGTGAGTCCGATGACGCTCGACGAGCAGATGGGGCGGTACTGCGACGGGGACGCGGCGGCGTTCGCGGCGATCTACGAGGAGATGGCGCCGCGGCTCCTCGGCTACCTCACGCGCCTGGCGCGCGATCGCGCGACGGCGGAGGACCTCCTGCAGCAGACCTTCTTGAAGCTGCACCACGCGCGCGCGGCCTACGTGCGCGGCGCCGACCCGGTGCCGTGGCTGTACACCATCGCCCACCGCGTGTTCGTCGACGAGCACCGCCGCCGTCGCCGCGCGGTGGCCGACGTGGCGCGGACCGCCGAGTCGCTCCCCGAGCTCGAGGCCGCGCTCGACGGCTCGCGCGCCGACGAGGCCATCGAGGACGCGGGGCGCGATCCGCGCGTGCGCGCCAGCGTCGCCGAGGCGCTCGATCGCCTGCCGGCGAACCAGCGCGAGGCGATCGTGCTCACGAAGTTCGAGGGGATGAGCTGCTCCGCCGCCGCCGAGGTCCTCGGCATCAGCGTGGGGGCGGTGAAGCTGCGCGCGCACCGCGCCTTCGAGACGCTGCGGGCGCTGCTGGCGCCCGCGCGCTAGACGCTAGACAAGAAAGACCGAAGGCTACTTCTTGGCGACGATCTTCCCGCCCTTGGCCTTGCACTCCTTGGCGGTCGTCTTGACGTGCCCCTGCCCCTTGCAGCCGTTCTGCCCGGCGCAGGCGTGCCCGGCGCCGGCGCACGACCCCTGCCCCTTGCAGGCGTTGATCCCCTCGCACTGGACCTCGTCGCCCTTGTCGGCGGCCGACGCCACCGTCGGCGCCGACGCCGCCGCGAACAGACCCGCCACCGAAGCCGCCAGCAGAGCACCCTTCATCGTCATCGTCGTCTCCTTCGTTCGAGAAGGAGTCCTTGAGCTTGCGCGTCACCAGGTCCGGCTGCGTCGGGCGGAAATTGCGAATCGCGATATCCGCTTCCCTCCGGTGCAGGTCTCGCGCTTCGTTCGACGCGACGATCTCGAGCTCGATGCCGGGATGCTCGACGCGCAGGCGCGCGACGATCGGCGGCAAGAGAAACGCTGAGATCACGTCGCTGGCCGTGATGCAGACCGACCCGACAACGGACGCCGAGGTCCCCGTCGCCGCGAGCGACATCTTGGTCGCGGCATCGCCCATCGTGCGGACATGCTCCATGAGCTCGCCGCCGGCGGCGGTCAGTTGCAGCGTGGTGCCGACGCGCTCGAAGAGCGTCACGCCGAGCTCGTCCTCGAGCGCCGCGACCTGACGCCCGACGGTCGGCTGCGCCATCTTGAGGGCCCGCGCCGCCGCCGAGAAGGAGCCCTCTTCGGCGGTGACCAGAAAGGCACGGGCGTGGTTCCAGTCGAACGTCACCGATCGCCAGTCCATGCAGAAATGCATAGCACGGATGCGTTTTCGGCCAATTCCTCTTCATCCTTGCATGGACCTAAATGGCGGCATGGAGGCGACGATGCGAGCTGCGCTGACGACCCGATACGGAGGTTCCGAGGTTCTTCGATTGGCCGACGTGCCCATGCCGGTCCTCGGCGACCACGACGTCCTCGTCGAGGTGCGCGCGACCACGGTGACCGCCGGCGACGAGCGGCTGCGCTCCGGCAACTTCCCGTCGTTCACGGCGGTGATCGGCCGGTTGCTCCTCGGGATCCGGAGGCCGCGCCACGCGATCCAGGGCACGATGTTCGCCGGACGCGTCGTTCAGATCGGAAGCGGCGTGACCCAGTACGCCGTCGGGGACGACGTATTCGGCGCGGCCAGTCGGGGCGCGTACGCGGAGTTTCTCGCGATGCCGGAAGGCGGCGCGATGGCCAAGATGCCGCGCGGCGCCACTTACGACCAGGCCGCGGCGGTTCCACACGGCGGCGTCACCGCCCTGCGCTTCCTCCGCGACAAGGCACATGTGCAGAAGGGCGAGACCGTCCTCATCCTCGGCGCCGCCGGTGGCGTCGGTCGATTCGCCGTGCAGATCGCCAAGCACCTCGGCGCCAACGTGGTCGCGGTGTGTGGCCGCGAGCACCACGCGGTCGTGCGCGACCTCGGCGCCGATGAGCTCCTCGACCGCAACGCCGACTGGAGCGCGCCCCGCTACGACGTGATCTTCGATTGCGCCCACGTGACGAGCTTCGGTCGCGCCCGCGCGTCGCTCGAGGATGGCGGTCGGTACCTCGCCCTCGATGTGGACCTGCCGCTCCTGTTCGCGATCCTGTTCACCGCGCTGTTCGGCCGAAAGAGGGCGCTCCTCACCGTGGCGTTCGGCACGCATGCGGACCTGGAGCTCCTCGCGGAATGGCTGGCCGCGGGCGTCTTGACGCCTGTCGTCGGGGCGGATTTTCCGCTCGACAAGATCTCCGCCGCGCACGCGTCACGCAAGACGCTCGGGAACGTCATCGTGCATCCGTCCCTATGAGCGCCGGTGGCGCCGTCCGGGTGCCGCTTGGCGCCCTTTCGGGGCCGCGTCGGATGATCCTCGAACCATGGGGACGTCATCGCTCGCACGGGTTTCCGGGGTGCTCCTCTCGACGGTGCTCGCGCTCGGCGCGTGCGGCGACGGAGGGCCGGGCGGCGGCGACGGCGGCGGGCCGGGGGGCGGAGGCGGCGATGGGGGCGGCGGGTGGCCGCCCGACGGCGACATGGCGCGATCCATGCCGCAGATCCCCTCGGGCCACCCGCGCATCTACCTGAACGCGACCAACCGCGCGCGGCTCACGGCGCAGCTCGGCTCGAGCGACCCGGCGGCGATGCGCTTCAAGTCGATCGTCGACGCGGCGGTGGGCGGCGCCGACATCTACGAGTACAAGGCCTGGTTCTCGGCGCTCGTCGGGCAGCTCACCGGCGACGCGCGCTACTGCACCGACGCGATCTCGCGCGTCGACGGCTGGGTGCGCGGCGAGGAGGCGCTCATCGCCAACAACCAGCGCGCCAAGATCGCCGGCGACAACTACCTCGAGGTGGGCCCGATCGTCGGCGATCTCGCGCTCACCTACGACTGGTGCTACGACGCGCTCACCGACGGGCAGCGCGCGCGCTGGCTGGCCTACGCCGACCAGGCGGTGTGGAACGTCTGGAACCACGAGCAGGCGCGCTGGGGCAACACCACCTACGACTGGACCGGCTGGTCCGTCGACAACCCGGTGAACAACTACTACTACTCGTTCCTCCGCGCGACGATGCTCCTCGGGCTGGCCGCCCACGGCGAGCTGCCGCGCGACGCCGACTGGGTGAAGATGTTCCGCGAGACGAAGATCCGCGACCAGCTGGTGCCGGTCTTCGCGCGCGATCTCGTCGGGGGCGGCTCGCGCGAGGGCACCGGGTACGGCACGGCGATGAAGGAGCTGTTTTCGCTCTACGATCTCTGGGAGGCGTCGACCGGCGAGCGCATCCACGACCTCACGCCGCACGCCCAGGCGTCGCTCGGCTACCTCATCCACGCCACGGTGCCGACGGCAGATCGGCTGGCGCCGATCGGCGATCACGCGCGCGACTCGACGGCGGCGCTGTTCGACTACCACCGCCAGTACGCCCTCGAGCTGATGTCGCTCTACAGCGGCTCGCCGCTCGCCGGGGTGGCGCAGACCTGGCTCGCCGGCTCGTCGGTGCCGCAGGTCGAGCAGCACTTCATGAAGGTCTACGACTTCCTCTACGCCCCGCGCGAGACGGCCCGCCCGCTCGACGAGCTCTCGCGCGTCTACTGGGGCGCGGGGACCGGGCACCTCTTCGCGCGCTCGTCGTGGGAGCGCGACGCCACCTGGCTCGGCTTCATCGCCGGCCCCTACACCGAGTCGCACGCGCACCACGACCAGCTCTCGCTGCTGGTTTACAAGCGCGAGTGGCTGGCCGACGACGCCAACATCGACTCGCACAGCGGCATCCACCAGGAGGAGGAGCTGCACAACCTGGTGCGACTCACCGTCGGGGGGAACGTCGTGCGCCAGCGCGAGGGGACCTCGTCGCGGCTGGTGGCGCTGGCCGACGACGCGCGCTTCCTCTACGCGGCCGCCGACGGGGCGCCGGTCTATGGCGCGACCGGCGACGTCACCACGATGCAGCGCGAGCTCGTCTGGCTGAAGCCCAACGTCGCGGTGGTGTTCGATCGCGTCGCCGGGCCGGCGAGCGGATCGTCGACGAAGACCTGGCAGCTCAACGTGCAGAGCGCGCCGGCGATCGCCGCCGGCAACGCGACGATGCAGGGCGCCTCGTCGAAGCTCACGCTGTGGAACGTGGCGCCGGGGAGCGCGGTGGCGCCCACGTCGGTGAGCTGGCCGACCGCCGACAGCGACGTGCAGCGCGGCCATCGCCTCGAGATCGCGCAGAGCGGCACCGGCGTCGCCTACTTCCTCCAGGTGCTGGCGATCGACGACGCGGTGACCGCCGCCGTCGCCGCCAGCGCCGCCGGCAAGCGCGGCGTCACCCTCACGCTCGCCGACGCCTCGACGGTGACGGTGCGCTTCGCCGAGAGCGCCTTCGGCGGCGAGCTCACCTTTGGGAACGGCACCACGGCGCTCCCGACGGGCGTCACCGTCCCGCCGCTTTTCCGCTAGACAGCTAACTGCGCGCGCAGCGCCGCCGCCGACAGCCCCGGCGAGCCGCGCCCCTCGGCGGCGCGCACCAGCTCGACGATGGCGCGGTTCACCGGCGCCGCGGTGCCGACCTCGTCGGCGAGGCGGACGATCTCGCCGTTGAGCGCGTCGATCTCGGTCTTGCGCCCGCGCGCGAGATCGTCCCACATCGACGAGCGCGCCTGGGGATCGACGGTGAGGAGGCGCCGCGCGACGACGGCGAAGATGCCGTCGGGCAGGGTGAGCAGCCAGGGGACGAGGCGCGGCGGCACCGGGACGTCGACCTTCGGGCGAATGCCGGCGGCGCGGACGGCGGCGAGCCCCTCGCGCATGCAGGCGGCCATCACCCGACGGTAGTCGCGCTGGCCGAGCATCTCTTTGATGGGGATGTCGGCGAGCGCGTTCACCGAGTTGTTCAGGTTGACGAGCAGCTTGCCCCACAGGACGCCGCGCATGTCGGCGTGCTGCTCGACGGGGAGCCCGGCCGCGCGCAGGGCGGCGACGAGGTCGTCGGTGCCGTCGCGCTCGACGGCGAGGGTGCCCGAGGTCCCCTGGTGGAAGTGGCCGCCCGCGCGCCGCACGACGTTGAACGGCACCATCCCGGCGATCACCCGCCGCCCCGCGAGCGCCGCGCGCAGCACCTCCGGGTTGCGCACGCCGTTCTGGAAGCTGACCACACGCGCGCCCGCAGCGACGACGGAGGCCAGCGTCGCCCCGACGGCGCCGGTGTCGCCGCCCTTGACCGTCACGAGGACGAGGTCGCGATCGGCGAGCGTCGCGACGTCGTCGGAGAAGCGCGCGCGCACCCGCAGATCGGCGCCGCGATAGTCGGTGAGGTGCAGCCCGTGCTCCGCGACCTCCGCCGCCAGCGACGCGCGCCCGACGAGCGTGACGTCGGCGCCCGCGGCCGCCAGCCGCCCTCCGACGTAGCAGCCGATCGCCCCCGCCCCCATGACGCCGATCTTCACGCGCGTCGCTCCGGCCTCACTCGGCGCAGCCGAGATCCTGCTTCACGCTCTTCGTCGACTTCCCCACCGTCGCGGTGAAGGTGACGCCCTCGCGACACTCGTACGGCACCAGGAACAGCTGGTACCCCACCCCGCGCTCACCGAGGACGCGCACGGCGCGGCTCTGCGTCACCTTGAACGGCGGATGATCGCCGGTCGCCGCGTCGCTGGAGGCCGGCGCCGACGCCTCCAGCGTCAGCGTCGCCGGCGCGTCGCCCTCGTGCGGCCCCTTCAGCTTCACGACGACCATCACGGTGAGGTTCATCCCGTACGGGTTCGGCGGCTTGTCGAAGGGCAGCACCTTGCCGGTCGCCTCGTCGAACAGCTTGAAGGAGATCCCCTCGACGGTGAACGGCGACGGCGGCGGCGGCGGCGCGGCGCGTGCGGCGGCAGGGACGCCGGCGAGGAGCGACAGCGCGAGCAGGGCTCTCGAGAGAGGTCGCACGGGACGACGGTACCACGCGGGGTCGTGCCTCGGTCAGGTATGCTGGGCCCGTGCGCGCGCACCTCCTCGGGACGATCCTCGTCGCCAGCGTCGCCGGCGTCGCCACCGGCGCGGCCGGCTGCGCGACCTCGACGGCGACGGGGGCGGTGCGCGCGACCCGCCCCTGCGCCGAGCGCGACCTCCTCCTCACGCTGCCGTTCCTCGGCGCGCGCACCGTCATCCAGGGGAACGACGGCGCCTTCAGCCACACCGGCCGCTATCGCTACGCCTGGGACTTCCGCATGCCGGAGGACACGCCGGTGCTGGCCGCCGCCGACGGCGTGGTGGCCGAGGTGGTCGATCGCTTCACCGACGGCGGCAACGACCGCGGGCTGGCCGAGCGCGCCAACATGCTGATCGTCGACCACGGCGGCGCGCGGTTTTCTGTCTATCAGCATCTCCGCCCGGGCGGCGCGCTGGTGCGCCCGGGGGAGCGCGTGCGCCGCGGGCAGCCGGTGGCGCGCTCGGGGTCGACCGGCTTCTCGACGGAGCCGCACCTCCACTTCGCGGTGATCGACCCGCGCAACCGCTCGCTGCCGGTCTGCTTCGCCGACGTCGACGGGGGCGTGCCGCGCGATGGCCAGACGGTCACCGGCGGGCCGCTCGCGCCGGCGCCGCCGTCGTCGCTGCCGGGCGACGTCTTCGCCGACAACGGCGTCGCGCTCGAGGGCCCCGTCGAGGCGCGCCGCATCGCCGCCCCCTTCGTCGTGCGCGGCCGCGCCACCCGCCCCGGCGCCGCCCGCGCCCACGCGCGCTTCTGGCCGCGCGAGCGCGACGGCCGCAACGTGACCTTCTCGGCGGCCATCGGCCCCGACGGGCGCTTCGCCATCCCCGTCGAGCCGCGCGCGCTGGCCGGGCTGCCCGAGCAGCTCGACTTCGCCGTCGTCCTCGACGGCCCCGACGGGCAGCCGGCCGGCTGCGACTTCACGCTGCCGGTGTGGGTCGATCCGGCGGCCTCGCGCCCGGCCCTTGCGCCGTCGGCGCGCGCGCCCTAGGGTGCCTCGGCGATGGACACCGTCGAACAGCCGCGGCGCGTTCCGTTCACCATCCTGACCGGCTTCCTCGGCGCCGGGAAGACGACCGCGCTCAACCGCGTGCTCGCCGCCGGGCGCGCGCAGCGCACCGCCATCCTCGTCAACGACGTCGGGCGGGTGAACGTCGATCGCTCGCTCATCCAGGCGCGCGAGGGCGACATCCTCGAGCTCTCCGGCGGCTGCGTCTGCTGCCAGGTCGATCTGCAGCGCAACCTGTGGGACGGCGTCGTCGATCTGGTGCGGCGCGCGCGGCCCGAGCGCATCGTCCTCGAGACGACCGGCATCGCCGAGCCGGCCGAGCTGGTGCGCCAGCTGCGACGGGGGCCGATCCGGCCGAAGACCTTCGCGCCGGGCGACGAGCTGAAGGTGGTCGATCCGCGCGCGCACCTCCGGCTGGCGGGGGTGGTCTGCGTCGTCGACGGCGAGGCGGCGGCGGACGAGCTCGGGCGCCACCCCGAGGCGCGGGCGCAGGTGCAGACGGCCGATCGGCTGCTGCTCACCAAGCTCGACGTGGCGTCGGCGGAGGCGGTGCGCGCGACGCACGCGGCGCTCGATCCGCTGAACACGACCGCCGAGCGGGCCAGCTTCGCGCGCGACGAGGCGGGGGATCAGGCGCTCACCGACTGGCTGCTGGCGCCTCGGCGGCGCGGGCCACGGGTCGAGGCCGCGCCGTTCACCGTCGACGACGAGGAGGCCTTCGCGGCCGCCGGCGGCGCGCCCGACGACGTCGAGCCCGACGATGATGACGACGAAGACGATGGCGACGACCACCCGCATCCGCACGCGCACGGCCAGCTCACGGTGCTGACGGTCGCCGACGAGGCGACCTGGCTCGAGGGGCCGCTCCTCGCCGTCGTCGAGCGCTTCCGCGCCGAGCTGGTGCGCGTGAAGGGCTGGGTCCGCCTCGCCGGCGACGGCGGGGATGGGCGCGCCTTCCTCGAGGTCGCGGGCGCGCGCGCCGAGCTCCGTCGCGGCGCGGCCCCCGGCGGCAAGACCGAGCTGGTCTTCATCGGCAGCTTCGACGCCGCCGCGCTCGAGCGCCAGCTCGCCGCCTGCCGCGCCCGTTGACGCGCCGATGAGCCCCGCTGCGCGGGCTGCTCGGCATTTCGGATTGACGACAAATGCGGCGCTATCGCTACATCGGGCCGGAGGAGGTGCGCGCGCGGGTCGCGGGCGACGCGCCGGGCGCGCTCGTCGACTCAGCGGCGGCGCTGGCGGCGTGGGCGGCGGCGAACCCCGACGCGCGCGACGAGGGCGCCACCTTCGTCGTCGACGGCGACGGGCGGCTGCGGGTGGCGCCGCGGCGCAGCGAGCACGTCGCCTGCGCGGGCGGCGGCGAGGTGCTCACCGCCGGCGAGCTGCGCCTCTCGCGCGACGGGCGCGCGGTCGTCGCCGCCAGCAACCAGTCGACCGGCTACTGCCCCGAGCCAGCGTCGTTCGGCGCGCTCGCGCGGGCGCTCGACGCGATCGGGGTCGCGCGCCCCGCGGGCTGGACCGCCGCCTTCGAGTTCCGACGCTGCGACGCCTGCGGGCAGCTCAACGTCGTCAAGGAGGGCTGGCTGGTGTGCGCCGCCTGCGACGCCGACCTCCCCGCCGACTGGAACTGCGGATGAGCGGCGCTCCCGTCGAGCTGGTCGTCTTCGTCGGGCTCCAGGCCAGCGGCAAGAGCACCTTCTACCGCCAGCGCTTCGCCGCCACGCACGCGCTCGTGTCGAAGGACCTCCTCCGCAACAACGCCCGCCCCGAGCGCCGCCAGCGACGGCTCGTCACCGAGGCGCTGGCGGCGGGGCGCTCGGTGGTCGTCGACAACACCAACCCCACCGTCGCCGATCGCGCCGCCCTGGTGGCGCTCGGACGCGCGGCCGGCGCGCGCGTGGTGGCCTTCGTCTTCGATACGCCGATCGAGGTCTGCCTCGCGCGCAACGCCGCGCGCACCGGGCGCGACCGCGTGCCGCCGGTGGCGCTCTACACGACGCGCAAGCGGATGCAGGCGCTCTCGTTCGCCGAGGGGTTCAACGCCGTCACCGACGTGCGGCTCGGCCCCGACGGCGTCGTGACGCTGACGCCGCGCACGCCCGCCGCCGCGCGCGCCGCGCTGGAGGCCGCCGCCCTCGAGCTCGCCGACGCAGACGCGCTCGACGGCGTCGCGCTCCTCGTGGGGCTGCTCCTCGACGGCGATCCCCCGCTCCGCCGCGCCGTCGCCGAGACGCTCGGCCGCTGGCCGCGCCACCCGCCGCACGCCGAGGTCGTCGCCGCCGCCCGCCGCCGCCTCAAGCCCGACGAGGCCGCGCTCCTCGACGGCTGAGCGCGCCTCTGCGATGCTCGCGCGATGGCGCCCACGGTCCGCCCCCGCATCGTGCTCTGCGCGCTCGGCCCCTTCCCCGACTGGCGCGCCGTCGACGAGGTGATCGCCCGCGTCGCCGGCCCCGGCACCGCGCGCGACGCGGAGTACTCGCAGCTCGAGCCCGATCCGCGCATGCGCGCCGCCTTCGAGGCCAGCGCGGATCGCGTCACGCCCTCCTTCAGCGACGAGGACGACGCCGCGATCGACGCCCACCGCGCCGTCGCCTACGTCCTCTCGCCGCCGATCGACGGCGGGACCGAGGTCGCCGCGACCATGCTCCGCCTCGGCGCCGCGCTCCTCGACGAGGCCGGCGCCGTCGCGCTCAAGTGCGAGAGCTCGGGCATCGCCCACGGCGCCGCGCGCTGGCGCCACCTCGCCGCCGAGGCGGCCGGCGACGATCCCGACGCCGCCGGCGTCGCGCTCTACCACGCCTGGGTGCGCCGCCCGCTCGGCGCCGCCGACGGCACGCTCTACAGCTGCGGCATGCACCTCCTCGGCGCGCGCGACGCCGAGCTCGCCCCCGACGCCGCCAGCGACGAGCTCGACGCCGTCGCCTGGCTCGACGCGCTCAACCTCTACGCGCTCCTCGAGCCGCCCGCGCGCGGCATCTCCGACGGCGAGGGCTTCCGCCGCGAGGCGGGCGGTGAGCGCCGCGTCATCCGCCTCGTCGAGTGCACCCGCTACGCCACCGACGACTTCTTCTACAACCCCTACGGGCTCCTGCGCCTCGCCCGTCGCTGAAGCCGATCGGCAGTCAGTCCTCGAGGCAGAGGACGTGCGCCGCCCCGCCGCATCCCGCCCCCGACCGTTCGAGGAACGTCGAGAAGGCGGTCGCCGCGGTTCCACTTCGCGAGGACCACCCCGCGCACGATGAGCCCGGCGCGCCGATCCAGATGGTGATCCAGTCGACCATCTGACCGGTGGCGGTGCGCTCGATTGGCGCCAGCATCCCCGTCAGCGACAGCGGATCGAAGGTCGCCGACGACGCAGAGAGGAGCACGCCGCCGCTCGTCCGCTGCCACGGACCGCGGCGCGTGTCGAAGCGCGACAGCGCGCTCTGCGCATCGGTGGCGAGGAACGCGCGGAACGGCTGGCTGCGCGCAGCCTGCTGCGCTTCGGTCGCGCACACGCGATCGGCGGCGTCGACCCCAGCATCGCTGGCGATCGTGCCGACGGAGACGAACGCCGCACGCGGCGACGGCCCCGAGGCGCCGAGCCGATAGACGAGCGGCTGATCCGATCGGCGCTGCGCGCAGTAGAGAGGGTGGTCCAAGCCGCAGTATCGGTCGGTCGTGATGTGGAGCCACCACTGCGAGCTCCCGATCGGCGAGCCGATGTCGACCATCCCGTTCGAGTCCACCCACCCGCCGCACGTGTCGCCGACCTGCCCGTCGCTGCGATAGCCAGTCCAGGCGGCGTTGTGGTCGATGATGCCCTCGTCGGTGACGGCCGGCGGGTAGAGCGTGTCGGCACCGGCGAGGTCGTCGGCGAACGGCAACCCGTCGACGCGAACCCAGCCGCGGGAGCCGGCGAGGAGCTGGCTCAGCGACGTCGTGCCGCGCGCGATCAGCGCGATGAAGTCGTTCGGGTGTGGCAGTCCGGCGTCGGAGGCGGCGGCCCTGCAGAGCGCGTCGGCGTTCGCGGCGTCGGCGCCGAGCTGCGCCAGCGTGAAGCTCTGCTGGGTCCGGAAGACGAGGTTGGGCACGTTCGATGAGCTGGCGAACGACACGGTGAGGCCGCGATCGGCGTCCATCGTCAACGCGCACGAGGCTTGGTTCGCGCACGGCAGGCCAAACGACAGCAGGCTCGATCCGACGGCCGGCTTGGGCGACACGACGATCGACTGTCCGTCGGGGAAGGCGAGACAGTCGGGGCCGCACGACGCGCCCGGCGGCGACACGTCGACCGAGCCGCTCCCGCCGTTGATGGACACGAACACCAGTCGCAGCTCGTGTGTCGGGCCGAGATCGGGAGGCGGCGCGAGGTCCGGCATCGCGAGGTCCGCCATCGCGAGGTCCGGCATCGCGAGGTCGGGGGGAAGCTCGATCGCGCGGAGCGTGATCGACACCGGCGCGGCGCGGCCCCGGTCGTCGACGGTGATGTCGGCGGACGCGCGCGCACGCGCGACGCCACCGGCGCGCCCTTCGATCTCGACGTGGTACGTGCGGATGGCGAGCGACGGCTCCGACAGGAGGATCGCGAACCGCACCGGCAGCGCCAGCGTCGAAGGCGGGGTGGGGGTCTGGCGCTCGCCTTTGCCGTCGAGCCGGATGACCAGCTCGTCGAGCGGCTCGACCTCGCTGTCGACGCGCAGCCCGAGGCAGACGCCCGGCTTGCCGTCGCACGGATCGACCTCGGTCGAGCAGCCAGCGGCGCCAGCGATGAGCACCACCACGAACGCGAGCACCACACGCAACGGCCTCATCGCAGTCGACCGATCAGTCCTCGAGACAGAGGACGCGGGCCGCCGAGCCACAGGCCTGGTAGTTTGGCGCGATCGGCAGCGAGTCGGAGATCAGCAGCGACGCCGACGCGGCGGCCGGCATCGACCAGCACGACGCGCCCTGCTTGCCGATCCAGATCCCGGTCTGCTCGACGACCGCGTTGGCGGCGTTGCGCTCGACGGGCGCCAGCAGGCTGTCGATCGACAGCGGATCGAAGGTCGCCGCCGACGGCGACAGCACCACGTCTCCGACGATGCGCTTCCACGGCCCGCGCGTCAGCGCGAACCGCGCGCGCCCGCTCTGCGCGTCGTCTCCGACGAGATAGGCGCGGAAGGTCCGCCCCGCCGTCGGAGCGGGCGACTCGTTCATGCAGAGCGCGTCGGCGGCCGCGATCCCCGCCGAGCCGAGGACCGTCCCATACGAGATGAACGCCTGGCGCATGGACGCGCCCCCGCCCGCGAGGGCGCCCCAGGTGAGCGCCGTCGTCGACGTGCGCTGGAAGCAGTAGAGCCCCATCGCGCGCGTGCACGACGGGAGGGTCGCCGCGTGCAGCCTCGCCTTCGTGCCGCCGGACGCGTAGCCCACGTCGACGGACGCGCTGCTGCTCGACCAACCGCTGCAGATGTTCCCCGGCATCCCGCTCGAGGCGTAGCCGGTGACGTAGGGGATCGTCGGCGTGGTGCCGTCCTCGGTGAGCGGCGGGTAGAGCGACGACGAGAGCAGCGACGTGACGTCGTCGGCGAACGGCAGCCCGTCGACGCGCACCCAGCCGCGCGCCGTCCCGAGGAGCTGCGCGACGGTGAGGCTGTCGTGGGCGAGGAGCGCGACGAAGTCGTTCGGCCTGGCGAGGCCGGCGGCGGTCGCGGCGGTGCGGCACAGCCCGTCGGCGTTGGCGCCGTTCGCGCCGAGCTCGGCGAGGGTGAAGCCCGCCTTCGTCGCGAACATCACGTTGGGCGGCTTCGTCGCCAGCGTGAACGACGCGGTCAGCGCACGGTCGCCGTCCATCATCACCTCGCAGGTCGTCGCGCCGAAGCAGGGACGGCCGAACGAGACGAGCCGCGACCCGACCGCCGGCCGCGGCGTGATCGTGACGCGCGTGCCCGCGCCGTAGATCCGGCAGCCCTCGCCGCACCAGCCGAAGGGCGGCGGCGAGAAGTCGAACGCCCCACCGCCGCCGTTCAGCTCGAACTTGAGGACCTCGAGGCGATAGAGGACCGGGGGCGTCATGTCGAGGTTCGCGAGGTCGCTCGACGCGAAATCGACGGGCGTCAGTTCGGGCGGCGGCACCAGATCGGGCGGCGCCAGATCGGCGAGGTCGGGCAGCGGATCGGGGCCGAGCTCGGGCGCCTCGACGGCGCGCAGGGTGAGCGAGGCCGGCGGCGCGTGGCCCCGGTCGTCGACGGTGATGGTGGTCTGGGCGCGCGCGCGCGCGATGCCCGCGGCGCGCCCCTCGACGTCGACGACGTCGCGGCGATCCAGCGGCGGCGCCTCGTCGACCAGCACCGCGAAGCGCACCGGCAGCGCCAGCGTCGCGGGCAGCGACGGCGTGCGGCGCTCGCGGTCGAGGGCGCCGAGGTGGATGACGAGCTCGTCGAGCGGCGTCACCTCGCTGTCCACGCGCAGCCCCAGGCAGACCCCAGGCTTGCCGTCGCAGGGGTCGATCTCCGTCGAGCAGCCGCCGAGCGCGACGACGCCCGCGAGGAGGAGGACGCCGCCACGCACGCCACGCACGCTCAAAAGGCGACGTCCATGATGGGGGTGGTCGGATCGCGGCGGGCGGTCCCGAGCGTGACGCCGAGGGCGATCGCGCCGCCGACGAGCGCCGCGCCGCCGACGACGACGCCCCAGAGCCAGCCGCGGCGATGGAGCGGCACGCGCGGCCTCGAGGGCGCCGGCTTCGCCACGACGCTCGCCGCGAGCGTGGGCACGGGCGCGGGCACGGGCGCGGGCGCAGCAGCGACGGGAGGCGGCGGCTCGACGTGGGGCGCAGGGGGCGGCTCCGGCGGCGCCATCGCCGCGCGCAGCGCTGCGATCTTCTCCTCGATCGCCTGCCGTCGCTGCGACCGCGGCGCGGCGGCGAGAAACTGCTCGTACCGCGCGAGCGCCGCCTCCGGCCGCTTGAGGCGCTCCTCGCAGTCGGCGATGACGAGCAGGATCCCCGGATAGGGCGCCAGCGCGTACGACGCCTCGAGCTCGACGCGCGCGCGCTCGTAGTCGCCCGCCTCGACGAGACGCAGCCCGCTCGCGTAGCGCGCCCGCGCCTCCGCCTCGCCCTTGTGCGGCTCGGCCCGCGCCGGCGCACCGGCCCCGACGACGCCGACCACCGCCAGCACGAAGAGCGCACACCGCAACGCCGCCCGAACGGAATCCATCCGTTCGCCTTCCTACCGCAAACCCTCCCTCCAGAGCGCGCCAATCGCACCTCGGTTCATGCCAGCGCCCGCTCCGTCGCCGCCACGTGGCGCGGCCGCGCCAGCCTCCCGTCGAGCCGCCGCGCGATCGCCCGCGCGTCGGCGGCCAGCCGCGGCAGCTCCGCCCGCAGCGTCGCCTGCGACCCCAACAGCCCGATCGCCGCATGGAGCGCGAGCGCAGCGTCGAGGCGCTCGTACGCGTCCTCGAGCCCCGTCGCGATCGGCAGCGCCGCCTCCGCCAGCGGCGCGATCTCGTCGAGCGCCCGCCGCGCCGCCGCCACCTCCAGCGCCGCGACCTGCGCGCGCAGCATCCGCTCCGGCTCGCGCCCACGCGCCCGCGCGAGCGCCCGCTCCGCCTCACGCCGCGCCTCCGCCACGCGCCCGTGCCGCGCGTACGCCCGCGCCAGCTTCACCGGCGTCGTCGCGCGCGCGTTGTCGCAGATCGGATCATCGCCGTAGAGGAGGTCGAGCACCGTGACCATCTCCGGCGCGTCGGCCGGAAAGCGCGCCGACGACGAATCGGGCGCCAGCACCGGCGCCAGCACCGCCTCGACCTCCTCCGGCCGCGCCTCCGCCCCGAGGTAATCGGCGAACGCCAGCAGCGTGCAGCCCGGACAGTCGGTGTCCTGCCAGGCGTGGCTGGTGCGCCCGATCGTCGGCCCGATCGCCGCCACGCGCGCGCGCACCCGCTCGTCGTCGCCGGCGATGAAGGCGCGCCGCGCGTCGAGCTCCCAGGCCGCCCAGGGCTCGCGCCCGACGTGCCCGAGCACGCGCTCGAGGTGCGCGATCACCTCCTCCACCGTCGAGAGCGGGATCTCGGGCAGATCCATCGCCGATCCCGCGCCGTACTTCAGCCCCCAGATCACCATCCGCTTGGCGTCGTCGGAGAGCTCGCCCCGCTCGGCCAGCTGCGGCCAGCGCTCGATGAGCTCGGCGCAGGCGACCACCGCGTGCTGGTGCTGTCCGAGCTCGCGCGCGATGCGCGTCTCGATCGCCTTGGCCTGCGCCGCCGCGTCGACGTCCCCCGCCGCGTCCGCGCGCGCCGCCAGCTCCGCCGCCGCCACCAGCCGCTCGCGCGTCCCGTCGGCGTACCGCAACTCCCGCAGCTCAGCTTCCATTTTCGTCTACCCTCAATTCAACGGACCGCGCGGCACGAGGGGCCCTGCCGCCGTCAACAGCGCGAGGAGGTCCTCGGAGAAGCAGCGGCTCTCGGCCAGCGACAGCGTGCGGCGCAGCAGCATCGCCGCCTGCACGTAGAGGAGGCGCGCCACCCGCTCGGCGCTCTCGTCGCTGGAGGCGGGCAGCGCCGCCACTACCGGGTTGTCGACGTTCAGCACGAAGCGCGTCCCCGCCTCGCCGCGCGCCACCGCCAGGCTCCCGAGCAGCGCGCGCACCGTCGACGACGTGCTGGTCCGCGCCAGCGCCCGCGCCCGCTCGCGCAGCTGCGCCGCGTCGGCGACGAGGAAGGCGGGCAGCGCCGACGGCTCGAAGCGCCCCAGCTCGGGCACGACATCGAGCGGCGCCAGCCCCTCGCGCGCCGCCGCCAGCGCCCGCGCGAAGCGCGCGTCCTCCACCGCCGAGGCCGGCCGCACGAGGAGCGCCAGCTCGTCGAGCGTCATCCTGACGAGGCGCACCCCGCGCCGCGCCGACCACGCCTGCAGGAGCTCGCCGTCGTGCTGGTAGCTGGCGTTCACCAGCGCCAGCCCGCGCGCCGTCGCCAGCGGCGCGACGTGCGCGAACTCCTGCGGCGTCTCGACGTAGCGCAGCGTCCGCTCGCCCGCGTGCGCCTCGATGAGCGACGGCAGATCGACGTCGCCGTGGTTGGTCTCGAAGGGCAGCCGGTCGCCGAGCGCCTCGAGCAGCTCGGGCGACTCGGCGCAGGCCGCGCGCAGGAACGGGTGGTGCGCCCGCAAGAGCTCTGCCAGCACCGCGCCGCCCTCATTCGCGATAGACGACAAATGCTCCAGCAGCGCCGCGCGCAGCTCCTCGCGCAGCGCCGCCGCCGCCTCGTCGTCGACGAAGGCCTCGCGGCTGGCCGTCGGCGAGAGCGCCGGCGCCTCCAGCGCCGCCGAGGCGAACCCTGCCCAGCGCGGCAGGAGCCCGCGCGCCCCGCGCTCGAGCAGCATCCCGCCGAGGTGGACGTCGACGCGCCCCGCGTCCGCCTCCGCCCGCCGCCCGAGGATCCACACCACCCCGCGCGCCCGCGCCGTCGAGACCGCAACCGCCGACAGCGGCTCCTCGCCACGCGCGCGCAGCCACGCCGTCGTCGCCGCCACCGCGTCCGCCGCCAGCCACGGCGCCTCGGCCGTCACCCGCTCCCCGTCGAGCTCCACCCAGAGCGGCAGCCAGCGGACATATTTGTCTAGCAGCGACCGCAGCACCTCGCGCCGCGCGAAGCGCGCGTGCGCCTCGCCGAGCAGGAGCCGCACCGTCGTCCCCACCGCCTCGCGCGCGCCGCGCTCCACCCGCCACGCCCCGTCGGGCGTCGCGATCCAGGCCACCGCCTCTCCACCCGCGCGCCGCGTCTCCACGCGCAGTTCGCGCGCCACGAGGAACCCGCTCAGCAGGCCAATCCCGAACCGCCCGAGGACTCCCTCGGCGCCGCGCTTCGACGACCAGCCGATGCGCCCGAGCGCCACCGCGATCCCGTCGGCGTCGAGCCCCGCCCCATCGTCGGCGATCTCGACCACCCCCGCCGCCTCGTCGCCGCGCACCTCCACGCGCCCCGCGAGCCCCGGCTCCGCCCGTCGCCGCTCGACGATCGCGTCGTGCGCGTTCTGGACCAGCTCGCGCACGAACACCCCCGGGTCCGCATAGAGGTGCCCCCCGAACACGCGCAAGAGGCCCGGCAGATCGACGTCGAACGCACGCATCGCCCGCCAATCTACGGGCGCGCATGCCCCCTCTTCTCGGCGCGTCCCGCCCGCTCTGGTAGGCTGGGCGCGATGAGAATCTTCGCCTTCACGGTGCTCTTCGCGATCATCGGGCTTGGCTGCGCGGGCCCGACCGCCTCCTCCGCGCCGCGCAGCGCACCCGCCGCCGCCGTCGAGACCATCACCGTCGTCGAAGCCGAGGGCCGCCCGCAGCTCCGCGTCGCGATCTCCCACCCGCGCATCGAGACCTACCGCGGCGCGCGCCCGATGTGGGCCTACGTCAGCGACGGGTTGGCGGCGAAGGGCCAGCGCGAGCTGGTCCTCCTCCTCGACGACGACGGCAAGGGGGAGACGCCCGACCTCCGCCGCAACGTGCGGATGTTCTTCGAGGCGATGTATCGATTGGCGTCCAGCGGAAATTCCGTCGGGGTGCACGGCATGGCGCGCCTGCCGACGCCCCTCGTGCTGGGGCCGTCGACCGTCGCAGGGTTCCTCTTCGCGAAGGCACGCGCCATCCCGGGGCTCTCGCTGCCGCGCTCCGCGCTGGTCGCCATCCCGCTCCTTCCGACGGAGGCCGATGCGGCCGAGAACCACGGCCGCCCGCGCGTCCTCGGGAGGCTCGGCTATCACCACCGAGAGTACCCATACGCCTACTGGTTCGAGCTCGGACGCCCAGCGGTCATCGACGAAGCGATGCTGAAGACGACGCGCCTCAACGGCGAACACCTGTTCTCTCCGTGGCTGCGCCTCCTCAATGTCGGCGATCGCCTGCTCCTGCGCGTGGTCCGCTCCGAGCGCGTCCGCGGCGCCGCGGCGCTCTCCGCGCTCGACGCGAAGCGGACGGTGGTGCTGATCCCGCACGAGGACACCACCGCCGACCACGCGTTCGTCTGGGTCCCCGGCAGCGAGAGCCCCGTCGCGATCAACGCCACCAACACGACGGTGCAGCGCGGCGGCTTCTCGTTCCTCGCCGTCATCCCGGGCGACCTCGATCGCGCCGTCTTCGTCGAGGACGGGGTCGGGCTGTTCCTCTCGCCGACCGCCTGGGACCAGATCCGGAGGGCCATCTTCGACGGCAAGAACACCACCGTCGCGGCGGCCGGCGACCGCCCGGCGATCGAGGTCGAGCTCGTCGACGAGGAGCTCGCCGATCCCGACGTCGTCCTGCCGGCGACGACCCCGCAGACCCATCGCCTGCAGGAGATCCTCATCATCACGCCCGACGAGGAGCTGAAGCAGCGCACGACGCCCGCGGCGCTCGTCCAGTACCTCCGCGCGATCGAGGCCGTCATCGAGACTGCCGTCGCGACGCGGGCGCCGGGCACCCAGCTCGTCGTCGAGCACGCGCTCGACGCGGGGCGCGCGCCCGAGGTGCGCGTGATCAGCGCCACCCCCGCGCTCTCGCAGTCGAGCAGCGAGGCGGTGCTCGCTGCGCTGCGCGCCGTCGAGGCGCCGAGCGTCTCCGGGCCGGTGCGCTTCCGTCTGAAGCTGGCGACGAAGCCCAGGCCCTGAGGTCGTCGCCGATCGACGTGGTCGACTATGCTCGGGCGATGGATCCGGCGATCGACTGGAAGACGCTGGCCGCCGCGCTGACGAGCGGCGACGACGCGGGCCTCGGCCGCGCCAGCGAGGCGCTCGGCGTCCGCTTCACGCCACAGGGCACCGCCGCGCTCGTCGCGGTGCATCGCGCGCCCCGCGATCAGTTCGTCTCCGTCGGACAGCTCCTCGCCTTCCTCGACGCGACGCTCACCGATCCGGCCGGCCTGCGCGTCGACCGCACCAAGGTCACCGGCCACGGCGGCACCCACGTCCACTGGCTCGGCGTGCGCTGGAGCGACGGCCCTCGCGCCGTCGTGACCGTCGGGCTCCGTCGCCACTTCGGCTCCGCCAGGCTCGACGCGGCGTGGCCCGAGCTCGCCGGCTGGGCGAAGAAGACGGCGGCGAACCACGCGCTCGCCGTGCGCTGGGCGCAGGCCGCGGCCAACGATCGCGTGACGCTCGAGGTCACCCGCGGCGCCGCGCCGTCGCCGTCGCCGTCGCCGTCGCCGTCGAGAGACGAGGCGTCGCTGCGCGCGGCCATCGTCGACGCGCCCGACGATCCCGGGCCGCGCTCGGTCTACGCCGACTGGCTGCTCGAGCGCAATCGACCGCTCGGCGAGCTGATCAACCTCTCGTCGGCGCCGGGCGATCACCGCGCGCGCATCAAGGCGCTGAAAGAGCGGCTCTGGAATCAGCTCGGCCCCGTCACCCACTACAGCACGCCCGTCGACTTCGTCGGCGGGTTCATCACCCAGGTGAAGATGACCGTCCCTGCGTTCGAGCGCGACGGCGAGGCGCTCTTCCGCGAGCACCCGATCCGCACGCTCGAGCTCGACACCGACACCCTCACCAGCGCGCACCTCGAGCGCCTCGCGCAGGCCCCCGCGATCGCGCGCGTCCGCTGCCTCCTCCTCGCTCTCGGGCAGTTCACCGAGAAGCGCCTCGAGCTCGCCGGCCTCGCGCGCGGCGTCACGCTCGACCGACTCGAGGAGCTGCGGCTGACGCGGGTCGGCGTCAGCGCCGACGACTGGCGCGCGCTGTTCGAAGGGCTCCGCGCGCCGCGGCTCCGCTCCGTCCACCTGATCGGCACGCGCACGAGCTCGTCGACGCTGGCGGCGCTCGCGCGCAACCCGACCGTCGAGCAGCTCGAGGCGCTCATCGACTCGCCGAACGAGTGCCTCGACGCGCCGTCGCATCGTCGGTGGGACGAGACCTTCACGCTGATCGCGCGCCGCCTGCCGTCGCTGCGGCGGCTCGTCCTCAACGGCGGACACACCGGCCTCGGCGTCGGCGCGCTCGCGGCGCTCTTCGCCCCGACGAGCCGCGTGTCCCTCGAGGAGCTCACGGTGCGGTGGAACGACGACGACGACGCGCTGGTCGAGCTGATCGCGTCGTCACCGCGCGCCTCGCGGCTCACGCACCTCACGCTCGGAGGAGGACGAGTGACCGCCCGCTCCGTCGAGGCGCTCCTCGGCGCCGCTCACCTCCCGCTCACCCGCCTCGACGTCTCGTTGCCGAAGAGCGCCAAGGAGCGGCGCGCGGTCTACGACCTCCTGCTCGCCGCCCCGTCGACGCATCCGCTGAAGCAGCTGCGACTGTGGAGAGCCGACGACGTCCCGCCCGCGCTGCGCGCGCGCTTCACCGTCGAGACGTAGGGTCAGGTGTCAGGCGGCGGCGGGGATCTGGCCGCGGGCGCGGAACCAGTCGACGGCCTCGGTGAAGGCGTCCATCACCGACGTCGGCTGGAACCCGAGCTCGCGCCGCGCCTTCGACGTATCGGCGCGCTTGCCCGACTGCAAGAGCTTGATGGTCCCCGGCGTGAAGCGCGGCGGGACCTCGGGGAAGAAGGCCTTCATCACCGCGCCCGTCACGTGCGCGATCGGCAGCATCATCTCCGGCGACAGCTTGAGCCGCGGCTTCGGCTGCCCGGTGAGCGCGTGCAGGTGCTCGAGGATCTCGTCGAGCGTGTGGTGCCCGCTAGACAAAATATAGCGCTCGCCGCGCCGCCCCTTCTCCATCGCCAGGAGGTGCCCGGCGACGACGTCCTTCACCGCCACGAACTCGAAGGCGCCCGGAATGTAGGCCGGCATCTTGCGGTGCGCGTAGTCGAGGATGGTCTTGCCCACCGACGACGGCTTGTAGTCGTGCGGCCCGACGACGCCGCAGGGGTTCACGATCACCGCGTCGACGCCGCGCACCACCGCGCGCAGCACCTCGATCTCCGCCAGCCCCTTCGACAGCTCGTAGTCGAGCTCGGCCTGAAACGGATTGACGGTAAAGGTCTCGTCGCTGACGCCGCCGGGGTTGCGCCCCACCGCGCCGAACGACGAGCAGAACACCGTCCGCTCGACGCCCGCCTTCTCGACGGCGTCCATGAAGTTGCGCGTCCCGACGACGTTGACGTCGAAGATTTCTTGCTGGGCGCCCGACCGCAGCGACACGAACGCCGCCACGTGATAGGCGCGCGTGCAGCCGGCGACGGCCCGCAGGATCGACTCGCGATCACGCAGGTCGCCCTCGACGCGCTCGATGTCGAGCCCATCGAGCGCCTCGTTGTTCGACCCCGGCCGCACCAGGCAGCGCACCGCCTCGCCGCGCGCCAGCAGCGCGCGGACGAGGTTGGCCCCGACGTGACCGCTCCCTCCGGTGACGAATGTCGTCAAGCGAAAATCAGGCGGCGTGCGCCGACGAGGGCGACGAGGCCGACGACGACATCGGCTCGGCGCTCGAGCCGGTGCCGACGTGCGACCCGGTGAGGATCGACCCGAGCGCCCAGGTGGCCGCGCCGCGGATCGTCGGCGAGTTGTACCCCTGCGCCACGAGGTCGAGGATCGGCGAGTCGACAAGCCCGCGCACCACCCAGCCGAGCGCGAACGCCAGCGTGAAGCGCTTGCGGAGCTGCCACAGGTACTTGTTCCACGCCTTCGCCTCGGTCGAGGCGCCCGAGAGCACGTCGGCGACGGCGTCGGCGGCGAACAGGCCCGACTGCATCGCCTGGTAGATGCCCTCGCCGGTCGCGTTGTGCGTCATGCGCGCGCCCTCGCCGATGTACAGGAACCCCGGCGCGGTGCAGTCGCGCACCCAGGTCGTGTACGAGATCGGGTGGCCCTTGAACTTCCCGATCTGCTTGGCGCCGCGCAGGCGGTCGGCGTAGTGGTCGGCGATGAACTGGTTGAACACCTCGCGCACGTTGCGCGACGTCTTCACCCACTTGCCGTCGGGCCCCTTCTCCTCGCCCTCCATGCAGATGCCGATGTTGATGCGGTTGTCCCCCTCGGGGAACATCCAGCCGTAGAGAGGCGCGATATTTTTGTCAAACACCATCTCGATGGTGTGCGGCTCGATGGGGAAGCCCTCCCACCACCCGACCAGCGTCGAGATCGTGCGCTTCGGCCGCGGGTCCCACGAGAAGATCGAGTGCGCGCCGTCGGAGGCCACCACGTAGTCGGCGTGGACCTCCTCGTCGCGCGAGCGCACGCCCACCGCGCGGCCGCTGCCGTCCTTGATCAGCTCGGTCGCCTTCCAGTTGGGGCGGAAGTCGACGCCCAGCTCCTTGGCCTTCTCGACGAGCATGTTGTCGAAGTACTTGCGCAGCAGAATGATCGCCGCAGCGTCGGTGGTGAGCCGCATCTCGCGGTTCCCCGGCGTCTTCACGACGAGCGTGCGGATCAGGTACCCCTTCTCCTTGACCTCGGGGAGCATGCCCAGCTCCTCGAGCGTCTTGAGCGCCATCGGCGACAGGCACGACCCGCAGGTCTTGTCGCGCGGGAACTCGTCGCGATCGAGCAGCACGACGTTCTTCACGCCCCGCTGCGCCAGCCGCACCGCCGTCGCCGCGCCGCCCGGCCCGGCCCCAATCACCACCACGCTGTTCTGCTGCTTCGCCATGTTCTACTTTCCCCCTTCGAGGAGATCCTCGAGGTACTTCACGACCTGGTCCTCGGCGATGCGCTCCTGCTTCATGGAGTCGCGCTCACGCACCGTCACGCCCTGCCCCGCCATCGTGTCGCCATCGATCGTGAAGCAGACCGGTGTCCCGATCTCGTCCTGCCGGCGATAGCGCTTGCCGATCGCCGCCGCCTCGTCGAACTCGACGGGCCAGCGCTTCTTGAGCGCCTCGTACAGCTTCATCCCGCGCTCGGGCATCCCGTCTTTTTTGACGAGCGGCAAAATCGCCGCCTTCACCGGCGCCAGCTTGGGGTGGAGGCGCAGCACGTAGCGCGTCTCGTTGTTGGCGATGTCCTCGTCGTACGCGTCGCAGAGGAACGCCAGCGTCCCGCGGTCGGCGCCCGCCGATGGCTCGATCACGTAGGGGATGTAGCGCCGCTTCTCGGCGTCGTCGAAGTAGCTGAGCTTGCCCGAGTTGAACTCGGGGTCCTCGCCCGGCGCCGCCTTGTCGTGCGCGAACGTCTCGCGATTCGCCAGATCGGCGACGAGCGAGAAATCTTGAAGATCCTCGCCCTTCCACTTGCCGACCGACTTCATCCCGACCTGGTGCGCGCGCAGATCGAAGTTGGTGCGGTTGGCGATCCCCTCGAGCTCGCCCCAGCCGAACGGGAACAGATACTCGACGTCGGTGGTCGCCTTCGAGTAGTGGCTGAGCTTCTCTTTCTCGTGCTCGCGGAAACGCAGCTTATCGGGTTTCATCCCGAGCGCGAGGTACCACTTCTTGCGCTCCTCGACCCAATACTTGAACCACTCCTCGTCGCTGCCGGGCTTCACGAAGAACTCCAGCTCCATCTGCTCGAACTCGCGCGAGCGGAAGGTGAAATTCTTCGGATTGATTTCGTTGCGGAACGATTTCCCGATTTGCGCGATGCCGAACGGCACCTTCATGCGCGACGAGTTGAGGACGTTCTGGAAGTTGGCGAAGATCCCCTGCGCCGTCTCGGGGCGCAGCCAGGTCTTGGCGGCGCTGTCGACGACCGGCCCGAGGAAGGTCTCGAACATCAGGTTGAACTTGCGCGCCGCCGTCAGCTCGCCCTTGCACTTCGGGTCGGGGCACACCGTCGGCACCTTGCCGGTGGTCTCGTACTCCGGCTCGATCTCGTCGACGCGATAGCGCTTCTTGCACTTCTTGCAGTCGACCATCGGGTCCGAGAAGTTCGAGACGTGCCCCGAGGCCTTCCAGGTCATCGCGTGCATGAGGATCGACGAGTCGAGCCCGACGACGTCCTCGCGATCGCGGACGATCGACCGCCACCACGCCTCTTTGACGTTGCGCTTGAGCTCGACGCCCATCGGACCGTAGTCCCACGCGCCGTTGATCCCGCCGTAGATCTCCGAGCTCTGGAAGATGAAGCCGCGCCGCCGGCAGAGCGCCGTCAGCTTTTCCATCAGGGTGTTCGCGTCGAGGGTCGCCATTTCCCGGGGCTCCGTACCACGAATCGTGACGGGAGTCGATGCGAGCGATGCGAGCGATTTCGCTCTGGAAGGGAGCCGCGAGCTAGCGCAGCTCGGTGGTGCGCTCGACCGGCTCGCTCTCCTGACCGGAGGCGTCGACGATCGAGACCCGATAGGTCAGCGGACCGCGTGGCGCCCGCGACGAGAGCTGGAGCTGGAGGGGCATCGCCACCGACGCGCCCGCGGTCATCGCCGGGAGGTCGATGGGGAACTCCGACCGCTGTCCCAGCGACGGGAGCATCACGCGGATGGTGGCGCGCGCCGCCTTGCCGAGGTGCCCGTCGACGGCCTGGACCGCGATGACCCCGTCGAGGGTGAAGAGCCCGTCGCCGCCCGTCGCCGCCGCCTTCGGCATCTCCAGCGCGTCGATCACCGGCGCGACGCCGCGCGAGCAGCCAGCGGCCGCGGCGGCCAGAAGCGCACAGGTGACGAGCAGGCGACGCATTTCACCCAACCCGGGCAGCAATCTACGTGCCGCGCAAAGGCGGCGCAACATCCCAGTCACGCCGCGGCCTTTCCGTCGGAAGTCCAGACACTGGGAACGAATGGCGACACCCCCGTTGCGCTCCGTTGACAGCGATCGCGAACGTCCTGCGCGCCGGCGATGTTCGATTTCGCACGCTCGCCCGGTTCGTCTGCTATGGTCCAACGCGTGGGGGACACGGCCGCCCAGGCTCACGTCGAGCATGAGCATTTGCATCCGTCGCGCTCGGAGACGTTCCCGTTCCCCGAGCGTGTGATGCTCTACGGCCGCATCCCGGTCCGCTATTTCGACGCCGCCCCACCGCCGGGCGCGCCCGTCGCTGGGACCGTGATCGTCGTGCACGGCCTCGGGGCCAACCTGACCCACTTCGAGTACGTCGCCCCGGCGCTCCTCGCCGCCGGGTGGCGCGTCGCCGGGCTCGACCTCCCCGGGTTCGGCCTCTCGGGCAAGCCCCACCGTCGCTACTCGATCCACTTCCTGTCGGGCGCGGTCCTGGCGCTCCTCGACCACCTGGGGGTCGCCGACGCGGTCCTGTGCGGCCACTCCCTCGGCGGCCTGGTCTGCGCCGACCTCGCGCTGCGGGCGCCGCAGCGGGCGCGCGCGCTGGTGCTGATCTCGTCGGCGGGGCTGTTCTCGATGCCCCTTCCGGTGCGGCTCCTCCTGCGCACAATCCCGTGGCGCGGGGTCCTCGAGCCTGCGCTCGAGCGGAACGCCCGCCTCGTGCTCTCGCGTGTCTTTCACTCGACGAACGAACGGACGGAGCGCTTCGTCGCGCAGTCCACCGGGCGCCCCGACGCCCGGTTCGTCACGGATCTCGTGCGCGTCATGTCGGCGGCGCGCCGCGATCTGCTCGGCTACACGCTGCTCGGCGAGGCCGAGCGGCTGACGATGCCGACTTTGGTGATCTGGGGGGAGCGGGATCGACTGCTCCCGTCGACGGAGGTCCCGCGGTGGGCGAAGCGCCTGCCGCGGGGTGAGCTGGAGGTCATTCCCGCGTGCGGCCACATGTCCATCATCGAGAACCCCGAGGCGGTCGTCCGCCGCATCCAGTCGTTTTTGCACAAAAGCTGCGGAGCCTCGCCACCCCGCACGTCGAAGGAGAGCTCGCCGCCGACTCCGATCCCGAGGTGATGCGGAAGACGGCGAAGGCGCTCAAGCCGCTCATCGCCGCCTACTTCCGTCCCGAGGTGCGCGGCCTCGAGAACATCCCCGACGAGCCCTCGATGCTCGTCGGGAACCACGACGGCGGGTATATTCCAGTAGACGGAATTTGCCTCGGCATCGCCTGGCACGAGCGCTACGACTACCGCCGGCCGCTCGTGTGGCTGATGCACGACTTCCCGTTCCGCATCAGCCCGACGCTGACGCGCTACCTCTCGCTGCACGGTGTCCATCCCGCGTCGCGGCAGAGCCTCCGCCGGGCGTTCGACCGCAACCTCAGCCTGTTCGTCTACCCGGGCGGCGCGCACGAGGCCTTCCGCCCCTACTCGCAGCGACGGGAGGTCGAGCTCGGCCACCGCACCGGCTTCGTCGCCGAGGCGCTCGCGCGCCGCGTGCCGATCGTGCCGATCGTCTCCGCCGGGTGCCACGAGACGCTCTTCGTGCTGGCGCGCGGGAGCTGGCTGGCGCGCAAATTTCCGCTAGTCAAAAAGTTCCGCAGCGACGTGCTGCCGCTGTGGCTCGGGCTGCCGTGGGGGCTGGGCTTCGGGCCGCTCCCGCACATCCCGCTGCCGGCGAAGATCGAGGTGCAGGTGCTGCAGCCGATCCGCCTCTGGGAGCACCTCGGCGATCGCGCCAACACCGGCGACCCGGCGGTGCTGCAGGCGGGGCTCGACCTCGTGCGCGGCCGCATGCAGATGGCGATGACGTCGCTCTACGCGCACCGCCGCTTCCCCATCATCGGCTGAGCTCCCAGACGAAGGTCACCGACGTGCGCTTGTGCCCTTCCAGCGTGTTGACGACGAGCTTCTGGCCCTCTTTCTGGAGCTGGAGCTCGTAGCCCATCCCCTCGTCCTTCCGCGCGATCGTCTTCCATCCCTTTCCCTCGAGATGGCTGATCACCGCGACCACCGGCTGCTCGGGCTGCGGGTCGAAGTCGACGGTGAGCGACTCGTAGAGGCCCGGGTTCCTGTCGGCCGAGCAGACCACGGTCGACGAGGGCATCACCTCCTTGCGCGCCTCCCAGAACGACGGCAGCGCGGTCAGCTTCGGATGCGCGCCGACGACGCTCTCGTCGCAGACACCGCGACGGCATCCCCCCAGCGTCACGAGCGACAGAGACAGCGACGTCCACAGCAAGGCTCGGTTCATCGGATTGCCCTCCGGCGAGAACTACGACTCACCAGACCCGCGCCTTCGCGCCAGACGACCGCAAACGCGCGCCAACGCCTCCTGAGGTATCGTGGCGCCGATGCAGTGGCTGGCCCCCAACCCGGCGAAGGCGCGCACCGAGGCGCTGGCGCTCGTCTACAGCCCGCTCTGGATGGCGGTCGTCGCCGCGGTGATGTTCTCGGGCGCCTTCAAGCGCTGGGGCGACTGGGAGCACCTCGTGCTCGGCGTCGCGCTCATGCTGCCGCCGTTCGTCGCGCCCGCCGTCGCGCCCCACGCGAGCGAGCGCGCGCTGCCCGTCTGGAGGCGACACGGCTTCCGCTGGGCGACGCTCCTATTGCTCTTTTCTGTCATACAAAATTACTTCGGCGCCAAGCTGTTCTTCGAGCGGTTCGGGATGGAGTACCACTTCCGGACGAGCTGGCAGGCGAACGGCACCCCGATCTTCCTCTACGGGATGACGGTCGCCTACTTCGCGACCTACTACGCCGTCATGCAGGTCGGCTGGCGCGCCTTCGCGACGCACTGGCCGAAGGCGCCGCTCGTCGCGCGCCTCCTCGTGCGCGCGGCGCTCGCCTACGCGATGGCCTTCGGCGAGACCGCGGCGATGGCGCACCCGACGCTGGCCGGCTACTTCTCCTATCGCGACCCGCGCTTCGTGATGCTCTGGGGCAGCTTCGCCTACGGGACGATCTTCTTCGTGACGCTGCCGCTGTTCACGCGGCTCGACGAGGAGGGGGCGCAGGTCGACGCCGCGCGCGCCCACCCGCTCGGCGCGGTGGTGTGGGACCTCCTCGCGCTGAACCTCCTCTGCCTGGTCACGCACGAGTTCTGGTCGGCGCTCCTCGCGGGCTGAACGACGCGAACAGGCGTATACTCGAACGAGGGGGATGGGCGACGCTGAAGGCACGATCCTCGCGGGGAAGTACGAGCTCCTCGCGCCCATCGGCCGCGGGGGCATGGCCATCATCTGGCGCGCGCGCACGCTGGGCGCCGCCGGCTTCTCGCGCAAGGTCGCGGTCAAGCGGCTGCTCTCGTCGCTGGCGCGCTCGACCCAGTTCGCCGAGATGTTCGTCGAGGAGGCGCGCGTCGTCGCCGAGCTCGAGCACCCCAACATCCAGCAGGTGCACGACTTCGACAAGGATCGCGAGGGCTGCTACTTCATCGTCCTCGAGTGGGTCGAGGGCATCGACCTCGATCAGTACCTGCGCGCGCACCACGAGATGGGGCTGCGCACGACCTGGCACCTCGTCGCCGCCATCGCCATCGAGATCCTGCGCGCGCTGCGGGCGGCGCACCGACGGCACGACGCGCGCGGCAAGCTGGCGCCGATCATCCACCGCGACATCACGCCGGGGAACATCCTCGTCGGGGTGAACGGCATCGTGAAGCTCGCCGACTTCGGCCTCGCCAAGGCGATGGATCGGAAGACGGTGCTGAGCGATCCCAGCATCGCCAAGGGCAAGGTCAGCTACTTCTCGCCCGAGGTCGCCGACGGCCAGCTCGCCTCGCCGTCGAGCGACCTCTACGGCCTCGGGATCGTCATGTGGGAGGCGCTCACGCTGAAGCGCCTCTTCTGGGGCAACAACCTCGGCGAGATCGTGCTCAAGGTCCGCGACGGCATCGTGCCGCGCGTCGAGGAGGAGCGCAGCGACGTCCCGCGCGAGCTGTGCGACATCATCGACACCGCGCTCCAGCGCGACCCGGCGCACCGCTTCGAGAGCGCCGACGAGATGCTGCGCGCGCTGACGGCGCTGTTACGCGAGCACCCGCAGCCGACCGACGCTACGCACCTCGGCTGGAGCGTGCAGCGGGCGATGACTGCGCTCGTCTGAGGAGCGCCAGCGGGCCGAGCAGCACGACCAGCGACGGGACGTTCAGCGCCAGCACGTTGACGGTGCCGCCGGTGGCGAGGCCGAAGCCGCTGTCGACGACGAACCAGACGAGGACCGAGGCCGCGCCCGCCACCACCACCCAGCGCTCGTCGGGGCGGCGGGCGAGCGCGAGCACCATCATCGCCGCCTGCGCCGCGATGCAGCCGCCGATCGGGCCGAGGAAGAACGAGGTGAAGCGCGGCGCGATCGGCGCCACCGCCCATGGCTGATCGAGCGCGCGCAGCCAGGCGCGGGTGAGCGGCGTGTCGCCGGCGGCGGCGGCGAGGCCCCCCAGGCCGACGAGCGCGAAGGCGCCGAGGGCGATCGCGCGCGCCCGCCGCAGCGACGGGGAGCGGGCGGGCGGCGCGGGCTCGGGCGCGTCGAACCAGCGCCAGGAGATCGCCAGCGGGAGGCCGACGAAGGCGAGCGGCGCGAGGTTGATCATCCAGACGTTGAACGACGCGCCGAGGGCCAGCGAGGCGCCCGAGTCGACGACGAACCACCCGAGGAGCCCGACGACCGACGCGCGGTGCGCCCAGCGCTCGCCGCGACGGAGCGGACCGCGCGCGAGCGCCGCGTGCAGGACCCACTTGCCGGCGATCGAGCCGCCGAGGATCCCGAGGAGGAGGCCGCGCAGCGCCGGATCCCCGTCGCCGCCCGCCCAGGCGACGACGCGCTCGGCGTACAGCGCGAACGGCCCGCGGCCATAGACGAACGGCAGCGTGAGGCCGAGCGCCGCGAACCACCACGCGCCGAGCTCCACCACACGCGCGAGGCGCACCACACGCTGTTGCGATCCCCCCATCGGGCCATCGTATTCCGTCTGCCGATCGCGATACAATGCGGCGAGGCGAGATGCGGGCGGGCGACGTCGTCGCGGATCGGTTCGAGGTCGAGGAGCGCGCGGGCGCGGGCGGGATGGGCGTCGTGTTCCGCGCGCGCGACCGCCAGACCGGCGAGCGCGTGGCGCTCAAGCTCCTCGTCGAGCGCGACGACGCCATGGTGGCGCGCTTCCTCCGCGAGGGGCGGCTCCTCGCCGAGCTGTCGCACCCCCGCATCGTCCGCTACGTCGCGCACGGCGCCGCGTCGGCGCGCGTCTGCTGGCTGGCGCTCGAGTGGCTCGACGGCGAGGACCTCTCGGCGCGGCTCAAGCGCGGCTCCCTCACGCTCGGCGAGGCGCTGACGGTCGTGCGCCGCACCGCCGAGGCGCTCGCCTACACCCACGCGCGCGGCGTCGTGCACCGCGACATCAAGCCGTCGAACCTGTTTTTACCGTCGAGCGACATCGATCGCCTGAAGCTCCTCGACTACGGCATCGCGCGCCAGGGCGGCCTCTCGGAGATGACCGTCGCCGGCGCGCGCATCGGCACGCCCGCGTACATGTCGCCCGAGCAGGCGCGCGGCGTCCCGAACGTCGACGCGCGCGTCGACGTCTTCCAGCTCGGGGTGGTGCTCTACCAGTGCGTCGCCGGGCGGGTGCCGTTCCGCGCCGACGACCCCATCGCGCTCATCGGCAAGATCCTCCTCGCCGAGCCCGAGCCGCTCGGCGACGCCGCCCCCGGGACGCCGCGCGCCGTCGAGCGGCTGGTCCACCAGATGCTGGCGAAGGAGGCGGCCGATCGCCCGCCCGACGCGCGCGCGGTCCTCGAGGCGCTGGAGGCGCTCGAAGACGACGAGGAGACGGTGGCGGCGCTCGCGGGCGTGGCGCGCGGCGTGGCGCCCCCGGCGGCGCTCCCGTCGCAGGCGCTGACCACGCGCGAGCGGCGGCTGGTCTGCATCGTGCTGGCCGAGGGCGCCGGGACGCTGGTGCCGTCGGCGGAGCTGCGGCGCATCGCCGAGGCGCACGGCGCGCGCTTCGATCCGCTCGTCGACGGCTCAGTGGTGCTGGCGGTGACCGGCAGCGGTGCGGCGACGGACCTGGCGGCGCGCGCGGCGCGGGCGGCGCTGGCGATGCGGCGCGCGGCGGAGACGCTGCCGATCGCGCTGGCGACGGGGCGCGGGGTGGTGACCTCGACGGCGCTGCCGGTCGGCGACGTGCTCGATCGCGCGGCGGCGCTCCTCCGCGCGGGGTGGGCGCGGCGCGGGGCGATGCCGGGGCTCACCGACGAGGAGACCGCGCTCGTCGCCGACGCGCCGTCGCTC
>Ga0272446_1000185_pt1 | contig 94638 bp, 71 predicted proteins | sample YNPCB0061_FD_194587 | JGI IMG/M metagenome (GOLD analysis project Ga0272446, IMG submission 194587) | Hot spring microbial mat communities from Yellowstone National Park, WY, United States - YNP-CB-006-1 | ecosystem: Environmental > Aquatic > Thermal springs > Hot (42-90C) > Sediment | place...
TTGGGTAAATTTATGTCTTGAAGTTGGGAGATGAATATAAACCAAATAAAATACGCTTATGAAAAATATTTTTTTTATTCCGCTTTTGTTGCTCTTAGTCCATACCTTCTCTTTGGCACAGTCTGCTTTCAGAGGGACAGTGGATTATGGGCAATACCAATACGAATACATACTTCACCCAACTAAGCAAAGAGGGAGATACGACTTCACAATGAATATTCTTATGGAGAATAATCCTGCTAAGCTTATCTACCAATCTTTTGCTACTATCAATGGCGCTCTTAGTCAAGGTAGCCAATATAAAGTTCGGTTTTTCTATGCTGAAAAAATCAACGAGCAGTGGAAGACTGACCCTACCAGCTACGCAGAAATTGGCTTTGACCTAACCAATAATCAGATGACGCATGACAATAGAGGAATCATTGCTAAGAAAGAAGCCCAAGAACTTATCGATGTGCTAAATATTGACTTAGCAAGGGAAAGCATTACCGAAGCCCAAGCGGTTGATTATGCCGTGCAATACTTGGTAGTTAATTACAATCAACTGTTTGGGAATTATGCTATTTCAGAACCTCAAAGGCAAACAGTGGTGCAGTTAGGGAAGAAAAATACCACTATTTTCGTATCTCCCGAGGAGGCGCCCAATAATTTTAGGGATACGCTAAGTTATAAAGGAAAAAACTATGCTTTTCAACTAACTGAAATGAAAAAATACCATTATAGCTTGATTATCAGCTTATTAATACATGGAGAAGATATAATTAATGAAGAAACGGCTTATAGTTCTGAAATTAGAGTAGAAGACAAATCGGGCAATAAAGACCATTACGGAGTGAAAATTTTGTATGCACAAGGCAAGGGCTACACTTGGAAAACTTCTCCTCAATCTTTTGTGCAGATGAATTTTAATTTTACTAAAAAAACTATTCAAGTACGCGTAGAGGGCAAACTTGCTGAGCTAAGTACAGAAAAAATCGCTAAGGAATACAAACTTCCCAGCAAAGAGTATTATACAAAGAAAGATATGCTGGGCGATGCAGTACGCTTTTTTGTGAGAAACTTCCCAAAGGCTTTGGCAAAATAGCAGAACTGTCAATGTCCTCCTTCTACTTTGGTAACGGTGGAGATAGTAGGTTCGTTGGGCTTACTTTCCTTCCCTTTCTCCTTACTTTCGTTGGTCTTGTTAGTACGGCGGGTAGCGATAGATGTGGCTTCCTTACTTGCTTCTATTTTCTTAATTTTATTTTCTATGGGCGTAATAAAGTCTTTTTGACTAATCTGCTCTACCAATTGCTGTCTGGCAGGGTCTTCTATGGAGCCTTTCAAATATTTTTCTATCATCAAACCTGCGATAGGCGCTGCCCAAGAGCCTCCCCAGCCTGCATTTTCTACATAAACCGCAATCGCAATCTTAGGATTATCTTTGGGAGCAAAAGCTACAAAAACAGAATGGTCTTCGCCGTGAGGGTTTTGTGCTGTTCCTGTTTTTCCACATACTGTAATCCCTTGTACTTGCGCTCTACGTGCCGTACCTGCTCGTACTACATCAGCCATAGCATTTACTACTAAGTTAAAGTACTCTTTTTTAATGCCTGTTTCATGTTTCTCTCTGAATTTAGGCAAAGCCCCTTGTCCATTAATATCTTTGATAATATGCGGAATATAGTAATAACCTCTATTGGCAATAATAGCCGCCATGTTTGCCATTTGCAAAGGAGTAACGCCCATTTCTCCTTGTCCAATACTTAAAGAATAAATATTTCCAAACTTCCATTTTCTACCCTTAAAGCGCTTGTCGTAATAAGCCACAGAAGGCATATTTCCTGCTTTTTCTTCTAATATATCAGAGCCTAACTTATGCCCGAAACCAAATTTAGTAACATAGTTGTGCCACTTTGCTAAGCCAATTTTGGTATCCTCATAATAATCTTTGGATTTATCTTGGATAATAATGCGATTAAAAACTTTAAGGTAAAAAGGGTTACATGAGTACTGAATAGAACCTTTTACATCTAAGGGAGAAGGGTGTCCATGGCACTTTACTACATCTTGTACACAAGCAATTCGGGTAGTGGCTGGGTCTATCACCCCCTCCTGTAAACCTATTAATGCCTGTACAATTTTGAAGATAGAACCCGGAGGATAAAAAGCCATTACAGGGCGGTTATAGAGCGGTTTGAGCCTATTACTTGCTAATTTAAAGTACTCTTTTGTAAATTCTTTCTCGCTACCAATCAAGGCGTTAGGGTCGTAGGAGGGCGCCGAGACCATCGCTAAAATTTCTCCTGTTGCAGGTTCTATGGCTACAATACTCCCAATTTTGTGGCTCATGAGCTTTTCGCCAAACTGTTGTAAATCTAAGTCTATGGAGGAAATCAGACTGTCGCCTACTTCGGAGTCTATGTCATGCTTGCCCTCCTCAAAGCGGTCTTTGATAATGTGCCTTGCATTGACCATGACATGTTTGATACCGCGAACCCCTCTTAATTCCTGCTCATAGCTAAGTTCTATACCTGTTCTTCCTATCATATCGCCCTGCTTGTAGTATTGTGAAGAATCTCTTTTGAGCATAGCTTCATCTATCTCGCTTACATAGCCTAAGGCATTTGCCAAACTTTGATGGGGGTACTGCCTCAAAGTACGCACTCTTGCTTCCAATCCTTCAAACTCATCTAATTTATCTGCAATTTTAAGGTATTGACTTTCAGGAATATGCTTAATAAAAAGCATAGGACTGTAATAAGAATAGTCCTTACTTTTCCTCAATTTTTGGTATCTATTGATGAGTTCTTCTTTGGTTAAATCAAATAACTCACAAAAGCGGAGCGTATCTTGTATTTTGAAATCCTTAGGAACAATATAAATATCATGTACAGGCATATTAGCTACAATGAGCTTGCCTGTACGGTCTTTGATGAGTCCTCGGTCAGGGTGTTCTATAATTTTTCGTATAGCATTACCTGCGGCTTCCAACTTATAGTTTTCATCGAGAACTTGAAGGAAAAACAATTTAGTTAGAAACACCACAGCTACTAAAACCGTAACTATCTGAATGATATATCGTCTGAAGGAAGAGTTCAAGGTTAAAAGATTTTTAAATGTCTAACGTACAAGTAAAAAAATTATTTTATTCCTTTTTGGGCTTACTCCTTTGTTTTGTGCAAAACTAAAAAAAACACCTATTTGTAAAGCAACTTTTTATCAAATTTAACAACAAATTCATGTCCAAAAAATCAAAGTTAGGTGAAAAATATTTGCTACCTTTACTTTACAAAATTGATATTTATATACAAAAATAGGATTACTATGGCTATTATTATTCCAATTTTAGGCATTCTAACAGGTATGATAGCAATTATCTGCGGTACTTACCTGAAATTTCAAAAGATGAAAATGGAAAATTTAGGGGCAAAAGAAAAACAATTGCTCTTAGAAAAAATTAATAAGTTAGAACAAGAAAATCAGCAATTGAAACAAAGAGTGGAAAATGTAGAAACCATCGTTGGAGGGATTGATTTGGATTTATTGAAAATAAGTAGTAGTACTTATGTCAAGTGAAACCACAATTGAATAACACGATAGATATAAGAAAAATAAAGTACTTATGCACGATATAGAGCCATTTTATCGGTGGGAAAGTATTTACTCTGCCAATGACGACAAGCGTTCCCCTTTCTATGGAAAGCATTATGACTTTACAGAGTACAAAAATGATATTTATGGGTATTATATTCACCCGTATTGGGACGAGATAGGTTCAGAAACTTTGTATTTGAAGGTTTTATATACTGATTATAGGCAAAATGTAGCTATTATTGAGTTGATGGGCGAGTGGAACGATACTCTGCACAACGACATTATGCACCTCAAACGCAACGTGATAGACTATCTTACTAAACAAGGAATTAAGTATTTTATCATCATTGGAGAAAATATCCTCAACTTTCACGGCTCTGACGATTGCTATTATGAGGAGTGGTTTGATGATGTAGAAGACGGGTGGATTACAGCGATTGGATTCAGGGATTTTGTCTTAGAGGAGTGGAAAAAATACAACATAGATTACTACATCAACTTTGGAGGGGCTTTGGAAACAGTTAATTGGCGAACTATGCACCCGCTCAAACTTTTCCAAAAAATCAATGATGAAATTTCAAGACGCATTTCGCTTGTCTAATTTTAAAAAATCTCTCCATGTGTTTGTTTCACTAATTGTCTTGCTAAAAAATCACTATTTTTAAAAAATCTAACCATTATTTCGCTGAGCAAGGAACTGCCAAAAAAACGCTGTACAGTCCTGCCCAACGCCAAGCGAAACTTAAAATGCTTATTCCATTCGGATTGATACTTTGCAAACAAAGTAGGCTTATCTATTTGCTTATCAAAGTATTGAATTAGTAAAGTAGATAAAATCTTCGCTGAGTGAATTGCTATTGCCATGCCGTTTCCGCAGAGAGGCGCTATCATACCCGCAGCATCTCCGCACATAAGTAAGTCATTCTCTATCAAAGTTTTCCGAGCAAAAGAGATTTCATTAATCACTTTGGGAGCATCATACAGGAAAGTAGCTTTTTCTAAGCTTTCTTTCAAAAAAGGATTTTGCTTTAAAATCTTGTTTTGCATTTCTTCTATCGTGCCATATTGCTTCAAATTTTCCCTTGTTGTCAGGTAACAAAGGCAGTATTTTCCATTTTCTATGCGAGAAATACCACAATATCCATCTTGAAAGTTGTGTAGAGCAATCCAATTCTCTGGAAAATCTGTCCGAATGTGGTATTTTACCCCAATATAAGGGGAACGTCGCTTAAAAAAAGCCCTTTCTTTATCCAAGTTGGCTCGTTTCCCATGAGCAGAAATCACTATTTTTGCCCTTATTTCTCCTCGTGTACTGGTTTGACAAGTAAGGATAGTATCTTCTTTTTGAATACTTAATACATTGGTTTTCAAATAAAAATCTGCCCCTTTTTGAAGGGCTAATTGGTACAGGGCTTCATCAAACGTGTAGCGGCTCAATCCGAAGCCACCCATGTCCAAATCCATTTTTAACTCGCTTCCCTTGGGCGAAGTAAGCCAAAAATGCTTGATAGCCACTGCCCCATAGTCAAAAGGATTAAAGCCTATGCTTTGCAAAAAAGGGAGAGTTTCGTTGGAAATATACTCCCCGCAAACCCGATGGAAAGGGTATTCATTTTTTTCTACTAAACCCACTTTTATACCTGCCTGAGCAAGTAAATTGGCATTGACCAAACCCGCCAAACCTCCACCTACAATTAGTACATCGTATTCCATAATATCTTCATTTTAAACAATTTAAGGCGTATAGCCTATCCCTTTTGCCATCAAGGAAGCACAAATTGGAATTAACAGTAATAGTATAAGCTCAATCAAAACTAACTGGCGAACAGTAGGAGGAATGGCGATAGGCGTATTGGGCAAAGTTTTTTTCCCATTTTTAATGAAAAATATAGTAGGATAGATAGAGAGTATGCCTATGACAGAGAAAAGTCCTATTTTAAGCCAAAAAATCCAATTGTTGCTGTAAAAATCCGCAGGTTTACCTATCCCCAACCACAAAGTTAATCCCGCCGCTAAAAGCGTAACAGCACTTAGACCGTAGATAGCATCTACTTTTCCTATGTAAGCGATTTCTTGGGGTAGCATTTCCTTCTTCAGCAACACCCACTCTGCGGCAAGCGCGCCTACAATAGTAAAAACACTGATGAAGTGAATATAGCGGACTACAATCTCGAGGTATAATTGCATATATTGAGCGTTTTAGGTATATTCCGTCGAAATTGGTTTTGCTTGAAAATTAACGTTCATAAGGTTTGAAACCTTATAAACGTTTGCAAACCATTTTATTTTAGGTATAACTTTCCAAAAGTTAAAGCTTTTGGAAAGTTGGAACGGTTTTGTAAGGCTGTTTACTTAAAAATTTTTAAATTACCTTGCTTTTGCCAGGTATAGCAATAGGATAAAAACCATTTTCATCTGGGAGTACCAAAGGTTTAGCTTCCCAAGAGAGTTCTTTGGGCATGAGGCTAATTTCCGATTTTATTGCCTCGTCCCAAGCGATGACCTGCCCTGAATAAGTGGCTAACCGTCCCATGATAGCAGTCATAGTACTTTTTGCTCCATTTTCTGCATCTTGGAACAGGAACTCTCCTTTGGCTATAGCGGCAAAAAGTTCATCATGTTCCTGTTGGTAAGGGTCAGGGTCGCTTTTGCCTCTATGTTCCCAAAGTTTATTGCCTTTTAAGTCCATGATAATCGTACCTCCGAGAGTGGTAGCTTTGCCTTTTGTTCCTTGTAAAAACTCTGATACTCTGGACATTGTACCCGGAATATGTCGGCATTGGCTATTCATGATAGTTCCGTCAGCATACTCAAATTCTACGTAGTGATGGTCGTAAATTTCCCCGTGGTCTTTTCCGTTGCGGACTTGTCTGCCTCCCATGCCTTGTGCTTTGATAGGGTAAGCGTTCTTTGCCCAGTTCACGACGTCTATATTGTGAATGTGTTGTTCTACGATATGGTCGCCACAAAGCCAGTTGAAATAGTACCAGTTGCGCATTTGGTATTCCATTTCAGTTTGCCCTGCTTGTCTTTCCTTTACCCACACGCCGTCATTGTTCCAATATACTTGCGCAGAAGTTATTTCCCCAATCATGCCGTCTTGGATACGCTTCATTAGTTCGCGATAGCTGGTCTGATAATGTCTTTGCAAGCCGACCACTACGTTTAGTTTCTTCTGCTTAGCTACTTCAGCCATTTCCAATACCTTTCTGACTCCCGGAATATCAGTAGCTACGGGCTTTTCCATGAAAACGTGCTTCCCTGCATTGATAGCCTCCTCGAAGTGAGCAGGTCTGAAGCCCGGAGGAGTTGCCAGAATAACTACGTCTGCCAAAGGAATGGCTTTTTTATAGGCATCAAAGCCTACAAATCTTTGGCTATCAGGTACATCTACTTTGTCCTTATTGCCTCCAAAGGACTTCTGAATATTGGCAAAACTTTCGTCTAAGCGGTCTTTGAAGGCATCAGCCATAGCTACTAACTTTACATTTTGCTTGCTGCGCAAAGCTTGTACCGCCGCTCCCGTTCCTCTACCACCACATCCTATTAAAGCTACTTTAATAGCATCATTACCAGCTGCGTACGCGCTTTTTTCTATCCCTAAGGTCAAAATGCCTCCTGCTATCAAAGTAGAGGTTTTGACAAACCCTCTACGCGTATAGTTTTCTGTATTCATTTTCAATTTTTCACTCATATTGCACTAATTTAAGTTAAGATAAGTCTTTGAATTACTCGTACTGTACCAATCGTTTGCAAGGTACGATTTTAGGCGTAGAAATAGAAATCAATAAATTATTTTCTTTATGCCTATTTCCTAACTTTTGTTAAATGCAAGGTACAATTTCAATACTTTTCATTTAAAAAATCTAATTTTAACGCTAAAATTTGATGCTCAGATGAGTTCGCAGTCATTTGTTTTCTAAACCAATAAATCATTAACACAAAATAAAACATTATGAAAAAGTTACACGTAGTATTATCTGCATTGGTAGTATGCTGTTATTTTAGCTTAGCACAAGCCCAAATCACACCACCTGCACCCAGCCCCGCCGCTTCTGTTACTCAGACGGTAGGTTTAACCAATATATCTGTCAATTATTCGCGTCCAAGTGCCAGAGGTAGAGTAATTTTTGGAGATTTGGTAAAATATGATAGAGTTTGGCGTACAGGCGCAAACCAAGCTACCCGAATTTCTTTCTCTGATGAAGTTACTATTGAAGGGAATAAGTTAGCCAAGGGAGAGTATGCCATCATGTCTTTCCCTAATCCCAATGAGTGGACAGTAGTATTCAGCAAAAATCTCAATACAGGAGAAGGCAACTATAAGCAAGAAGAAGATGCTTTGAGAGTGAAAGTAAAACCTATGACTTCGCCTACCAAGATAGAAACTTTTACTATTTCTTTTACTGATTTAGGAATGAACTCTGCCAATTTGGAATTTGCATGGGAAAATACAGTAGTTAGGCTCAAAATAGAAACCGATGTAGATGCCAAAGTAGAAAAGCAAATAGCTGATTTTACTAACCCAAATAAAGATGCCAACGGCTTCTTCCAAGCGGCTTCTTATTATTTCAATAACAATAAAGACATTAACAAGGCGTATGAGTGGATTGTCAAATCTACTTCCATGCAACCCCAATATTGGACAATGTATCTCAGAGCGCAAATAGAAATGAAAATGAAGAAATACAAAGATGCTATCGCAAGTGCTGAAAAGTCTATGGAAATGGCAAAAGCCGCTAACAATATGCAATACGTAGAGTTCAACGAGAAACTTTTAGCAGAAGCCAAAAAAATGAAGTAAAAACTTAAAAGTTGAAAATAGCAGTACATAAGATTGTTAAGGCTATCTAAGACAAAAGTGTCTTTTAGATAGCCTAATTTTTTTAATCCTCATGTTATTTTTTATTATTGCCAAATATTTGTATATTTGACTTCACGTTTACCCTCCGCAATTTTTTTATTAAGTTGGAAACCTATGCAGGAAAATACACATCGGCAGATAGATATTCGTCAATTTATTAACCGATTTAGTTTCAATACTATCCAAGGTAGAACTTTGGTATTGGTTTTTTTATCTCTCACTTTGTTTTTTACCCTTTCTATTATCGTCTATTTGCAAAATAGACAAACCTACCGTATTAGTCGCGATGTAGAGTATTTAGAAATCCCTTTGGCACTTGCGGCTTCCAGTTTATCAAGTGGTTTAGATAAAGTTACTGCTTCTCAGGAAGCCTATATTATGTCTGGTGATGAAACCGATAGGACGGAGCGTACGCAGGTGTGGGAAAAAGAAATTGAAGTAGCTTTGGAAACTCTTAACCAACTTAGCAATGAGTCCAACTCAAAAGCTGACCGACAAAAAGTAGCAGAGATTAATCGCTTGCTTATAGATTTTAAAAGTGTGCAGGACAAAGTAGATACTTATTTTTTAGAGAATCGTCGTGCTTTTAACTACGAGGGGATTAGTACAGATAGCGTCAGTGCTATTGCCATAGAGCAACTTGCCCAATACAACCAAGACCGCAGAACCCAACAAAAAATGGTAGAAATGTTAGCAAAAGAAGCTACACCCATTCGCCAAAAAATTGCTAATGCTATACAACCACTGATACAAACTCAACAAACCCTATTGAAAAATGAGGTCAATCTTATCCAATCTAATATCCAAAGAACCAATATTACTATTATCATTTTGGGGAGTTTGGCGGTGATTTTAATTCTCAGCATATCTTACTCGCTTATTCTTAACTTGCGACATTCTATTGCTTATCCTGTATCTTTGCTAAACAAACTGGCGTTAGGCGAGTTAGACCAGCAACCTAACCAGACCAAAGACGAACTGAATGCGATTATTCAAGCAGGTTTGCAACTTTCAGAAAATCTTAAAAAGGCAAGTGAATTTGCTCTTAGCGTAGGGAGGGGTGTATATGAGGTCAATTTTGAACCTGCCAGCCCAAATGATATGTTGGGAAATGCTCTCGTACAAATGCAAGCCCAACTTCAAGCCGCCTCTATAGAGGAAAAAAGACGCATCTGGGCAACGGAAAGCATGGCAAAATTTGTAGAAATCATACGTAAAGATTATGCTTCTTTCAAGGAAATGCTCGACGAGGTCATTTCCAATTTGGTGAATGTGTTAAAAGCCAACCAAGGAGGTATTTTTGTGCTGAATAGTGAAGACGCTCACCAAGCATATTTAGAGTTGATTAGCTGTTACGCATACAATAAAAAAAGGTTTGTAGAAAGAAAGATTCGGGTACGAGATAAGTTTGCTGAGGGGCTTATCGGACAAGTATATGTAGAAAAGCAAACCCTTCACCTGAGCGAAATTCCAGAAAACTATATTCTGATTACCTCTGGCTTAGGGGAAGCCACCCCCAGAGAATTGCTCATCGTTCCTCTAAAAATCAATACTAAAGTTACAGGGGTGATAGAACTGGCAAGTTTCAAGCCTTTTGAAAAACAAGAAGTTGATTTTATTGAAAAATTAGCAGAAACCCTTGCTTCTACTATCATTACAACCAAAGTGAATGAGCAAACAAAAAAACTTTTAGCCGAATCACAAGAGCAACGCCTGATTCTTCTAAGTAAGGAAGAGGAAATGCAAAAGACTCAAAAAGAACTCATGCAAGTCAAAGAAAGTTTGGAAATAGAAATACAAAAGCAAAAAGCGGCGATGCAAGAGTTAGAAGCCAAAGAAGCTACATTGGAAGCACTGATTAACAACATAGACGATGTAGTAATAGTGTTAGACAATCAGTATAAACTCGTGCTATTCAATGAAGTATATCGCAACAATCTCAAGATTAGAACAGGTATGGAAGCCAAACAAGGGCTTTATATCTTAGACACTTATCTGCCCGAACAGAAACCTATTTTTAAGTCCTATTTTGATAGATGCTTAGCAGGTGAGAAATTTGTAGTAGAAGAAAAACTCTTATTTGCACAAGAAGTTAGATATCTCGAGATTCACTATAATCCTATCAAAGATGAAAACAAGCAAATTATGGGAATCTCTATCTTTACCCGTAATATTACTGAAAGAAAACAGCAAGAAAACAAGGTGATAGAAGCTATACAAATGGAAAAAGAAAGAGCCAAGATACAAATAGAAGCTCAGAAAAAGTTATTTGAGCAAAGTATTACAGCCTTCAAAGAAAAAGAGAAACTTTTGGTACAAAAATTGGCAAAAGTAGAGAATGAACTCGCTTCTCTTAAAAATGAAGCAAAAATTTTCTAATTTTGTATAGATATTACTTCCCCCTTTTGAAATAAATATACAACCATGAATAAGTAAATTCTTTTCAATCTTTTTTAGCATTAATAATGCACGATTCATTTATTTATAAAGTACTTCAACCGTTACTATATGCATGTATCCTTAGTCTATCTACTATCTATGTAGCTTTGGCTCAGAAAGTACTTGTAGTAAGTGATGAAAAAGGGGAATACCCTATTCGTACCGAACTATTTTACTTGGAAGACTCACTAAAAACACTCTCTATTTACGAGATTGCCTCAGGAAAATACGACCACTTATTCAAGCAATTAGAAAATACTAATACCAATTTGGGCTTCTCCAACTCCGCTTTTTGGGTAAAGTTGGAAATAGACAACCAAACTACTCGCCAAGAAAGTTTTTTTTTAGAAATTAACTATCCTATGTTAGACAGCATAGAGATTTATTATGATGAGTTAGACAAGTGGTTAGTCAAAAAATCAGGCGACTATTTTCCTTTTAGTACTCGAGAAGTCAAAAATCGAAATTTTGTTTTTCCTATTACCATTCCTACCTGGGACGCCAAAATCTTTTATCTACGCATCTCCTCTGATGGAAATAGCGTTCGGCTTCCTATGACACTATGGACACCTATCGCTTTTAGTGAATACAATCACAACATTCAATTTTTCTTTGGAATCATCTATGGCATTATCTTGCTGATTATCTTAGAAAATATATACATCTTCTTCTCTATTAGGGACTCTAGCTATCTCTACTATGTATTTGCTATGCTGAGTTCTTTTTTTCTTATTACTATCCTCAACGGTCATGCTTTTGAATACCTTTGGCCTGAAAATGTATGGATGCAAAACCATATTTTACCCGTGATTACGCTCTCTTTAGGCTTTTGGACAGCCGTATTTTGTAGGGATTTTTTAGACATGAAAGAGTATTCGCCCTTGTTAGACAAAATATTGATAGGTTTTGCTCTCCTTACCGTAGGGCTAATGATACCCTCTGTGATTCTTCCCTCCTTTATTATGTCGGTGGTAACATCTCTCATAGGGTTGTTGGAGGGTGTTACTTTGTTTATTGCCAGTCTGCTTGCCGTTTACAGGGGTAGCCACCCTGCTCGCTACTTTTTATTAGGATTTTCATGCTACGGCTTAGGATTGTTGGTGTATTCTGCCAAGCACTTGGGGCTTATTCCGCTCAATCTGTGGACAGACAACAGTATCCAAATCGGGGCGGCCGCACAGGTCATCTTACTTTCTTTTGCTTTGGGTTCTAAACTCAAAGAATTTAAGCGTAGGAATACCAAAGTACGAGAAGAAGCACTGCAACTGCAAAAGCAAATCAATGAACAATTAGAAGAAAAAGTAGCAGAAAGAACCCAAGAAATACAGGAAAAGGCACACGAACTCGAGGCGGCTTACAGAAACATGGCTTTGCTTAGCCAAATAGGACAAGAAATTACCTCCACTCTTAATATTGAGGATATTTTTAGCAAATTATATCGTTATGTCAATGATATGATGGACGCATCAGTATTTGGGGTAGATATTTACAATCCGGAAAAAAATGTGATTGAATACAAACTCAATATAGAACGAAACCAAAGACTACCTTCGGAGGTAATTCCTATGACAGATAAAACCAACCTTTCTGTATGGGTGGTGAAAAATAGGAAAGAGGTATTTATGAATGACTTTGCCAAAGAATATGCTAACTATATACCAGACTATCAGCCTTCGTTAGTCGCTGATGTTGAACCCGCTTCGGTGATTTATATCCCCTTAGTAGTAGGAGATAAAGTACTGGGAGTAACTACTGTGCAGAGTTTTGAAAAAAATGCCTACACGCATCAGCACTTGGAAATCATGCGTACTTTGGCTTCTTATACCTCTATTGCTTTAGATAATGCCTCTGCTTACCATGAAATAGAAAATTCCAATATAAAAATTACTCAGAGTATTCGCTATGCCAAACGTATCCAAGATGCTATTCTGCCTGATACAGAACTAATGAAGAAGAATTTTGAGGAGTATTTTATTATTTATCACCCCAAAGACATCGTTAGTGGAGATTTTTATTGGTTTGCAGAATTGCCCTCTCCCCATGACCAGAAGCAAACAAAAGGAGTAATACTTGCCGTCGTAGATTGTACAGGACACGGCGTACCGGGTGCTTTTATGACGATGATGGGAAATGATTTACTCAATCAAATTGTGATAGAAAATGAAATTACCAGCCCAGATGATATCATCGCTGAGTTGGATAAAAAAGTTACTAAAAATTTAGACTCTTCTCTGGAAAAACGCAACGACGGTATGGACGTAGCAGTGGCTGTCATAGAAAAAGAAAGACAAGTCATTCACTTCGCAGGAGCAAAACTTCCTATGTACAGAGTACGCAACGGTGTATTAGACCAAATCAAAGGCAATATTTTCCCTGTGGGCAGCAAGCAATACAAAAATAATAAAGTCTTTGACAAACACAGCATTTCTTACCAGAAAGGAGATACTATCTATTTGTTTTCTGACGGCTTTCAAGACCAATTTGGAGGAGATAAAAAAAGTAAATATACTACCAAAAGATTTCGCCATTTCCTTACTGAAATGTACGGCATGAGCATGGACGAGCAAAAAGAAATGTTGGAGAAAGAGTTTATCTATTGGAAGAATGGAGGCAAGCAAACTGATGATATATTGGTAATGGGCTTTAAGTTGTAGGGGAATCAATACCCATAATAAATTGAAGTAAACAAGTTTTTATTTTTTTATAACTTATGTATTATCACTATTAGAAGCCCGAGTAAAAATCTCAATCAATAGAGGCTGAATAACTATAACTGCTAATATCATGACCTAAAAAGCTACACACTATTCAAGATATGCTCAACTAAAATTTACTTACAAAACTCAAAAAGTAAAATAAATTTGCTAACATTGCTACTTAGCTTACACGCTCAATCAAATGTCTTCATTCAAAGGGTTACTTTTTATCGGACTGTTCATTATTGTAGGTCTTTCTTGTTGCCAAAATCTGCCTTCGTCAAAGCCCAAAATGATAAAAGGTTTTTTAGACCTTAGTCATTGGAATTTTGAGCAACAAGGCATCGTAGATATTAGTGGAGAATGTAAGTTTTATTGGCAACAACTGCTCCTACCAAACCAAGAAAGCGAGGACTTTGTCTTTCAAACGATTCCAAGCAAGTGGAACGGAAGGAAATGGAAGGATACCACATTAGACGCCAAAGGATATGCTACCTATCGTTTGCAAATATACCTCCACCCTACATATCAAAACAAAAGGCTGGCTGTCAAAATAGGCTATGTCAATACTGCTTATTTATTTTTTTCACAGGGAGAAAATCTTGGGGGAGTAGGCAAAATAGCCACCCAAGAGGAAAGTCATATTCCTAATATCAACCCAAAGTTTTATGCTTTTGAGGTCAAACAAGATACCTTAGACCTGCTCGTTCAGGTCGCTAATTACCAAGACCGCTACGGCGGACTTACGGGTGCATTCAAAATAGGGCTTGAAAGCCAAATCATTAATCAGCATCAGGCAAAGACCAATTATCTCTTTTTTGTTTTAGGAATTTTAGTAGTCATGGGGCTTTATCACCTAAGTCTATATTTTTTTAGGAAAAAAAATAAAGCAGCCTTGTATTTTGGTCTGCTATGCGTCGCTATTTCCTTGAGAATGTTTGTCACCGATGAGCATATTATTACTGATTTTTATGAAAATACTCCTTTCCAACTGTCAAGCAAAATTTCCTATTTGACTTTTTATTTGGGGGTTCTCATCGCCGCATATTTTTTTCATGCAGTTTATCCCAAAGACTTTTCTATTAAAGTCTGTCAAGTAGTAAAGTGGGTAGCATTGGCTTATTCCATAGTAACCTTATTGACTGACATTGTTTTTTATTCTAAGTTTTTGACTGCTTTCCAACTTTTTACGCTTGCTTTCCTTGTTTATACGCTTTACTTTACAGCAAGAATTGTTTTTTTGAGGCGAGAGGGTAGCATTACATTTTTGGTAGGCGTAGTTTGCATCATGGCTGCTACAATTAATGACATACTCCATGCTAACGAAGTCATTAATTCGTTCACCGCCGTTCCTCTGGGTTTGCTGTTATTTATTTTCTCACAAACTTTATTACTATCTTCTTTATTTTCAAAGGCTTTTCAGAAAGTTGAGGATTTGAGCGAAGAGATGCGTCAAATCAATAACAACTTAGAAAATATAGTAAAACAACGTACTGATGAGTTAGGCAGTGCTAACAGTGAATTAGCCGTAACCAATGAAAAGCTAAACCAAGTCTTAGAAGAAACACGGCAAACCTTAGAGATTGTCAATGAGCAAAGAGCCAGATTAGCAGAAACTAATCGAGAAATTACTTCAAGTCTGAAATATGCTCAGCGGATTCAGCAAACAATTTTGCCTAATACAAACCTGATACAAAAATCGCTCCCTGAATCTTTTATACTTTTCCGCCCTCGCAATATAGTAAGTGGAGATTTTTATTGGTTTGCAGAAATTCCAACACAAGCCAAAATCATTCTGGCCGCTATTGATTGCACAGGTCACGGCGTACCGGGGGCTTTTATGACCATGATTAGCCACCAACTTTTGGACGAGATTGTCATAGAAAAAAAAATTACCGAAGCCGACCAAATTCTTAACTACTTGCATAAAGGTACGCGCAGAGTAATGCGTCAAGAGGAAACCAGTAGCAGGGAGGGCATGGATGTATCTGTGGTTGTCATAGATAAAGTCAATAAAAAAATGGAATTTGCAGGCGCAAAAAATCCGATTATTTATATTCAAAGAGGCAAATTGCATCATTTGAAAGGAGATAGGATTTCTATTGGAGGAGAGCGACATGAGCAAGAACATCTATTCAACAAACATTTGATTGATTTATCCCTGCCTACTACTTTTTACATCTTTTCTGATGGCTACCAAGACCAATTCGGGGGCAGAATGCAAAGGAAATTTATGCTTACTCAAATGAAGCAAATATTTTTAGAGATTTGCCAAGAGCCTGCCACTTTCCAAAAACAGTATTTAGAACAAAGGCTGAAAACTTGGATGGAAGAAGGTATAGAAGACCAAACAGATGATATTTTGGTCATAGGGGTAAAGACATAAACCTTAAACAATATTTTATACTCTATTCTATAAGATTTTTAAAAACTTATAGAATTAATAAAATGATTATCAACAATTTGTATTTTTATTTTGTCAAAAACTACTTTCTATAGAGTGTATTCTGTCCATGCCTCATGTTAGAAAAAAGAGATGAATATTTCATGCGCCAAGCCTTGCATTTGGCAGAGCAGGCAAAACAGCAAGGAGAAATTCCCGTAGGAGCAGTAGTCGTTTACGAAGATAAAATTATTGGAAGGGGTTATAATCAAACCGTTGCGCTCAATGACCCTACTGCCCATGCCGAGATGCTGGCAATCACTGCCGCCACCCATGCCATAGGTTCTCGCTACCTCAGCGAATGTACGCTCTATGTAACCTTAGAACCTTGCGTCATGTGTGCAGGAGCTTGTTATTGGGCAATGCTAAAAAAAGTAGTGTACGGGGCAGGTGATGAAAAAAATGGTTTTACCAAAGTAGGAACTTCTCTATTCCACCCTAAAACAGAAGTAGTAAGTGGCTTACTCGAGGAGGAGGCAAGCAAAGTTTTAAAAGACTTTTTTAAAAAACTCAGGAAATGAGTATTATCAACCTTTGTAGGTAGTAGCTATGGAATTTCTCAAATACATAATAAAAAAAATACTCGCCTCTGAGTCTTGGCTATACCAACAGCTAAAAAAATTTTATTATCGCTTAGGAGCGGCTTGGCGACCTATCTATATTACTCATTTAGATGATATTCTCAGGCAATATGCAGAACGGAGAAAGAGTAATGTTTTTTTCATCAATATTGGAGCTAATGATGGCATAGTGGAAGACCCTATTGCTAAGTATGTCAAAATGTATCGTTGGGAAGGGCTTATGGTAGAGCCTGTCAGCTATTTATTTGAGCAGTTAAAGCAAAATTATTCTACATATCCTATTCTATTTGAAAACTCAGCAGTTGCCGCTCAATCAGGCAAACAAAAGTTTTATTACCTTCGGGCATCTGAGCGACTTCCTGATTATCACCAGCGAATAGGCTCTTTGAATAAACATTTTTTATTAGTACATGGGGCAGAAATTCCTCATTTAGAAGAATATCTGATAGAAGAAGAAATCAACTGTCTTTCTTTTGATGATTTAAAGAAAAAATACAACATCTCCCAAGTACAACTCCTTTTGATAGATACCGAAGGACAAGATGCTGAAATTTTGCAAAGCATAGACTTAAAAGCACTTAAAACAGAAATTGTGATTTTTGAGCATATCGGTATGAGTTTTAATACATACAAAAGAGTCTTACTTTCCCTAAAAAGACAAGAGTTTAGGGCATACAGGGTAGGTAGAGATACTATCGGCGTACAACATGCCCTTAACCTAATCTAAATCCTAACATTAGAATATCGTCTATCTGCTTGTGGTGCAGACCTTTCCACTTAGTAATTTCTACGTCTAATATTTCTTTTTGTTCTTGCATAGGCTTTTGATGAATACGCAATAGGAGTTCCTTTAAGGCTTTGATAGTAAACTTTCGCCCATGCTCTCCTCCAAATTGGTCGGCGTAGCCGTCTGAAAAAATATAAACAGAGGTAGGTTGGGTAATGGCAATTTCATGCTTAGTAAATCTTCGCTCGGCTTCTTTTTGTAGCCCTCCAATAGAGTGCTTATCCGCTTTGAAATAAAGTAATTCATTGTTTTGAATAATAATAAGTGGGTTATTTGCCCCTGCATACTCTAAAATTTTATCCTCTTGCCTCCACACACAGAGAGCTAAGTCCATGCCGTCCCGATTTTCTGTTTCGTCTTGTTTAAGCGCTTTCCTTACGCCTTTGTGCAGTTCGTTGAGTATTAAGTCTGCTTCTGTAATATGTCGATTTTGTACAATTTCATTGAGCAAATTAAAACCCATCATGGTAAGCAAGGCGCCGGGTACACCGTGCCCCGTACAGTCGGCCGCAGTAATGATAACTTTATGGATAGGCGTATCTGTATGTTGGCTATCAGAGTACTCTGTATGTGTAAACCAATAATAATCGCCACTTACTATATCTCTTGGCTTAAATAAAATGAAACTTTCTGGCAATAAAGTTTGCAGAGTAGCCTCGTCAGGAAGCATAGCATCTTGGATACGACGTGCATAGTTAATACTTCCCGTAATTTTTGCATTGGCTTCTTTGACCTCATGATAAGTTTTTTGGAGTTCTTGGCTTTGCCTTTCAATATTATCTCTTTGAGAAAGGATTTCTTCTTTTTGCTTCAAAATTTCCATGTTTTGCAAAGCAAGTTTTGCGCCTGCCTTTTTCTTTTGCTGATAGGCATAAAAAACTACAAAACCTAAGATAAAAACCAATCCCAATCCACCTATGAGTGTGCGTTGCACCAACTTGTCAAATTCAAGTTCTTTTTTAAGTTTCTCCTCCAAAAGTCTGGCATTTTCTTGACGTTGTTGGAGGATAAGTAATTGTTTTTGTTGCTCTTTGGTTTGTCGGTTCATTCTTTCTTTTTCACTCTCTGCGGCAATGAGTTTTTGTTCTTGATTAAGGATTCTTCCCTCTTGGGCTATTCTTTCTGCTTCTGCTAACTTTGCTTTGAGTTGGGCTTCTAAGACTTTTCTTTTGTTCTCCTCTTCGGTTTTTCTTCTTAGATTATCGTCCAACATAGTAAAAAATCTAAAATATTGGATAGATTTCTCCGCATTGCCCATCTTCTCATAGTTCTCCGCCAAGCGACCATAGCAATTTCTTATAAGCTCTTCATTATCAAGTTCTTTTACTGCTTTTAGTGCATCATTTTCTAATATCTGTACGGCTTTATCGTATTGTTTAAGTTTTGAGTAAGTATCTGCGATGGTTAGCCATGCAGAAGCGATGCCCTCTTTATCTTTTTTTAACTTTCTAATTTCTAAGGTCTTATAATAATAATTCAATGCCTCATCAAAATTGCCCATATCGGAGTAAAGAGAGCCAATATTATGGTTAATCATGGTAATAGCATTGTTATTGCCTATATTTTCATTGATAGACAGGGAGCGTTTGAAGTAGTCTATAGCTTCTTTGTTGTAGCCGTGCTCCCAATAGATAAAGGCTATTTTATTAAGGAATTGAGTAGCTTGGTTAGGGTCGGAAGATTGATATTTCTCTGCCATATTTTTTGACTCAGCTATGGCGACAAGTTGATGCTCAGGAATAGTGCCTCGTTGCTGTGCTTTTAAGTACCCATAAGAACAAAACGCAAGCAAGAGTACTACACAGGTAATTTTTAACAAGGGGTAACGCATAGTGTAGTATATTTTATTTTTTCTTTTCTGACCTACAAATATAATAATTTACGGTTAATTTACCCTATGGTTACTGTTTTTCATATACTACAAAATCGTAATCAAAGGGATTTTTTTCGTCTTTAAAGTGTGCTTTTCTGCTTTTCTCTTCCCATATAGTTGGGTCTATTGTTGGAAAAAAAGCATCTCCCTCTGTAAGTATATGTACCTCAGTAACATACAAGCGATGCAATAAAGGCATAGATAGGCGATAAACCTCTGCTCCACCAATGATAAAAAGTTCTTTTTCTCCTTGTTTCTCCGCCCAAGTAATACCTGTTTCCAAAGCATTTACCCATACTAAATTCTCTGATTGCACCGCTAAAGCATCTGCTCCGCTGGACAAGACAATGCTAACTCGCTCAGGCAGGGGCTTTCCTATGGATTCAAAGGTTTTTCTTCCCATCAGGACATGATGGTTAAGAGTAAGTGCCTTAAAATGCTTCAAGTCTGCGGGCAAGTGCCAAGGCAGTTGCTTGTTCCTCCCAATAACATCATTGATAGATTTGGCTACAATAGCAGAGATTACCATAGTAAGCATGTATAAAGTCAGATAATTTGACTGTCTTCGGTCGGTTGTTGATGAATGTTTTTAACTACTCTTTCTAATTCTTTGATGTTGTCGTTAATACTTTGCAAATAAAACTTATTCATCTCTTTGGAAAGTTGATTTTCCATGTTTAATAATTGAATAAGTCCTAAAATCCTTGCTAAGGGAGCGCGAACTTTATGCGCATTGTAAAAGGCATAATGTAAAAGTTGCTGATTTTGCTTTTCTAACTGATTTGTGCGTTCTTCTACTAACAATTCTAATTGCTGGTTAAGGTAGTTAATGCCTTCATTGTAGGATTCAATTTCTTGGTTCTGCAAAATAATGCTTTTATTTTGCTTAGCCAATATATGCTCCCTTTTCAAAATTAAACTTTGCTCTTTGATATACTCTTGGCTAATAATTAAGCCGATAGAAATATATAAAAAATTGTCCGTAGCAAAGGTAATGAGTAAATTAGCAAAGGATAGTTTTTGAGGAATATAGGGTTTGAGCCATTCAGGGTTTGTAGCTTGCACGTAAATAAGTCCCAGCAAGCAAAGGCTGTAAAATGCTAAGAGATAATAGCTTTTAGGGGTAGGGAAAATCAATGTAGTAATAAAAAAAAGAAGATATATACTGACCATGCCATAACTATACAAGCCATAAGAGAGCATAAGACTGACAAATATCAATAAAAAGTTGAATATAATGAGAGGTATGATGGTCGGGTGATACAGTTTTTTGAATTTAATCAAATAAAATCCTAAAAAGTTTACAAGAAAAGCAATACTATTAATTATTGAAAATTTGTAATTTCCCTGCCAGAGGCTATATAGGGTATATCCCAAAGTAACAATCCAAATAGTAAGCAAAAAGCGAATTACTATTAATACCCCCAAGGCAAGCATTTTATCATTGTCTGCTCGTATTTTCATAGATTTGTTTCTTGAGCGTTGGTTAAAATTTGGTTAACTTCTCTGGTAAACTCGTCCAACTCATTGCTTAGGTGTTGTATTTGTGGAAGAATATCCTGAGCTTTTTCTAAGTGATTTTGCGATAAAATAGCAGAAAGATGTTCTGACAAAATAGTAAGTTGCTGTATTGGCTGCTGAATTTTGGAAGTACTGAAGTCTGTATAGTTATTAAGTTGTTGATTTTGAATAGTTAATTGGGCAGTACGTAGGGCAACCTTATGCTCCAATTGCTCATATAAAATACTTAACTCTTCGCGCTGAGCCAATATTTCTTGTTTTTTCCCTTTCATTTCCTTTCCTTGCCTCTCCAGTTCTTCCTGTTGCGTTATTGCCTTACTTTTTTCTTTGAGGTATTCCTTCTGAATCAGAAAACCTAAGTAAATCATCATGGAAGAATAAATCAGCGCATCAAATACTTTTTCAGATAAAGGCTGTACCGTGTAAAGCTTGGAAATCAGATAAGGAAACTGGAACTGAATGTAAAAAAGACAAAAAACAACGATAAGGTATAAAATCAAAAGTATTAGGCGGACAAGACCAGTAAAAATAAGCGACCATAGCAGACCTGTAAGCAGAAAATTGACTTTATTTTCATCAAAAAAACCTTTATTGAGAAAAAACTCTACTACACATAAAAAAAATATAAGAAAGGCTACAAATAGGGCAATGCTTTTATAGGCGTTCTTATACTTAATTAGGTAGTAACTTGTTAGACAGACTGCTGATAAGATAAAACTTATTATCGCTGATAAAAACTTTTGGTATAAAACATCAAAAGTAGCGTAAACAGTTGAAATAATAATGATAAACCATAGAAGTCCACCCACTATTTTTTCATTTAACCCATAAGCAGAAGATTTGGAAAGCATAAGGAATAATTTTTCATCTACTAATTATTGTTCTTTACGTTTAAGCAAAAAATATACATTTTACACTCAAATAAAGCAAATTACAAAAGGGAAAAATCAAAATTATCTTACATGTAAAAAGCACTTAGCCAAGGCTAAACCATGTACCTGAGACTCCACATAGGCTTGTAATTCCTCATAGCTTCCTTGGGCGTATTTGAGAAAGGTAGAAGCCTGACCATAAATAGCAGGCAGTTGGATTTTGTTGATATAGTAATAACCGTCCAAGAAGGTTTTTACTCCGCCAGAGATAATGACTTGCTTACATTTCATTTTATTGCCTAACTCACTAATAAGCAGGTTAGTAAACTGTACCATCTCTTCGGCACTATGTCCTATTCTCACCAGATTTTCGTATATGATTTGCTTTTGGGCATTGCTTCTGAGCAGTTCTAATTGGGCAAAATTAGTTCCTCCGCTTGCTGCAAAATCTATAGCTTCCAGTGGGAGTTGGAAAAGTGCTTTGAGGCTTTCATAGCCCATGCCTTGCCCTACTTCTTTGACGATGATTTTCAAATCAGTAAGTTGTAAAATCTCGCTAATGGTATCTATGGGAGGGCGACTAATCAAATCGCCTTCGGGCTGTAGCCACTCTTGCAAGGGATTTACATGGATAATGAGTCCGTCTGCTTCTAAGCGTTTGACTAATTCTTCTATCTGATGTACTGCTCCTTCAAAGAGCATTTTTTCTACCTGCGCAATGCCCAAATTTGCAAATAAGGGTTGATTTCCTATAAGTTTTCTTACATTGAAGTCTTCAAAATATTCATTGGAATACAGCAACTGCCTGCAAGAACCTAAGCCCATGCCCATGCCGTATTCACCACAGGCTTGCGCCAGATGATAGTTAATTTTTCTTGCCAAAGCCGTCCCCCCCGTCATACTCGACACCCAAATAGGCACTTTCATTCTTTTGCCTAAAAACGAAAAAGAAGTAGTATCTTTTTTAGGGTGTGCCGATAGGATAGGCTCGTAATAAAATCTATTATCTATCTGGCCATGCCCAATTTGAGATTTGAAAGCTAAGCTAATATGGTCTTGCTTTCTTGCAGAGGCATTCCAATCCTGTGTTTCTGTTTCCAAGTCTGATAAGATTTTATGGATTCTGTAAATATTACATTCAAAACAAAATTTGCAAAAGCAAAGTTATAAAAAAGCTATCGTTTTTAGTGAAGTTCATCTTTTGAAGTATTATTTTTGCACTATATTTCATTTACTTATATTTACAATGAAAAAGTTTTTTGCTGTTTTTGCTTTCTTATCTATTTGCTCAGTTTCTTTTGGTCAGGAACTTACTTGGAAAATCTTGGCTGATGTAAGTTGGGAACGCAAATACAATAAAGAATACGATGAGCATATTAACTACCCTAAGTTTGGTAGTATAGTCAAACCTTTTGACAAAAAAGAGGTAACTATCAAAGGCTATTTGTTGCCCGTAGAAGTAGAAGGAGATTACATAGTTATTTCTGCTTTCCCTTATCAAAGTTGCTTTTTTTGCGGAGGTGCAGGGGTAGAGTCTGTCATGGAGGTCTATCTCAAAAAGAAAAAAACAGTGAAAGCTTTACAAATCAAAGTAAAAGGCAGATTAGAATTAAACGCCACTGACGTAAACCACTTGGTTTATTTGCTCAAAGATGCCGAGATAGTGGAGGAGATTAACTAAGGTTGCGGCACACAGCTCCAACCATTAGCCTTTACTGCGCCATCGCCGCAATCACAAAATTATTGTAGCGCGCTTCTGCATCGCTATACATGAGGCGTATTTCTCCTGATTGTAGCATTTCTAATACGGCTAAAAAGTTAAAAACCACAGCAATTTTATTAGGATTGTCTGCGATAATCTCCTCAAAGGAAAGCATTTTTCTATGGGCTAAAAGATGCTTAATAGCTTGCCTCTGTCCCTCAATCGTGTAAGGATAAGCAACAATCTGATGAACAGGTCTATTTTTCTCTGCCTCTAAGCGTTTTAGTACATTTTGATAGGCAACAAGCAGTTTATACAAATCCAAATCCTCCAACTCCGCTTCCGCATGAGCAATTTCTGCTATTTTTCTTACTTCCTCTGCTACATTCCCTCGTCTTTCCATAGCAAGGCGGCGACCCTCCATTTCAGCTAAAATTCCCACTACTGACTTGTATTTTTTGTACTCCAATAGGTGCTTGACCAGCTCATCTCTGGGGTCTATTTCTACGCCTGCGTCGTCTTTTGGCATACGTGGCAGAAGCATCTTTGCTTTAATACGCATCAGCGTCGCCGCTACCAAAATAAACTCGCTGGCGACTTCTATGTTCATCTGCTCCAAATGCCGAATATAGCCTAAGAAATCCTGAGTTATCTTAGCTATGGGAATATCATAAATATCCAACTCATCTCGCTCTATAAAGAACAGCAAGAGGTCAAAAGGACCTTCAAAAAGAGGAAGTTTGATAGAAAAGGACATAGCTTTTGTTAGGCAAAAGTAGTTTAAACTTTTATAGTCAATAAAAGCGATTTTTCAGAAAAAAAATCACAAACAACTGACATCCAAGTTACTCACTCTATAAAGTTTGCAAAATAAAAAAGCCCCGACAAGAAGTGGGGGCAGAACAATAAAGTCTTCAGAATAATCTTTATTGTGAAAAGCGAAAACAAATAATTATGTTTTTAAAAGAATTTGTTAAATTTCTGCAAAGTTAATAAATTGTCAATAAAAACCAAATTATTATCTAATTTTTCTATATCAACTTTTCTATGGGAAACATTTTAGGTTTAGACATTGGCACTAACTCGATAGGTTGGGCTATTGTAAATGTAGAGAAAAAGACGATTTATACTAACGTCCATGTATTTCCACAAGGGGTAACAGAAAAGACAGGTGTACCTCGCAATATACAAAGAAGAGCCGCCAGAGGCGCGCGTCGGAACAACTTTCGATACAAGCAGAGAAGGAGTAGATTAAAAAATTTGCTTAGCCAAGCAAAAATGCTACCTCAAAGTACAGAAAAACACCCCTACACCGTCTATGAACTCAGAGCAAAGGCATTAGACAAGCCGATACAATTAGAAGAATTAGGCAGAGTATTGCTACACCTAAACCAACGCAGAGGCTTCCAAAGCAACCGAAAGGAACAAGCCAATGCAGATAAAGATAAAGAAAAAGAGTTAGGAAAGGTCAAGGAAGGCATCAAAGAACTGGAAAGCCTCTTGCAAGAGAAAAACAGCCGAACTGTTGGAGAGTTGTACTGGCAGTTATTACAGCAAAGAAAGCACGACTTTACAGCTGACCAAGCTGTTCGAAATCGCTTCCCTACAGAAAAACGCTTCACAAGCAGGGAACTTTTGAAGGCAGAGTTTGAGAAAATTTGGGAAAAACAGCGACAGTTCTACCCACAAATACTCACCGACGAACTCAAAAAAGAAATCGGGGAAAAAACGATTTTCTATCAAAGAAAAATCAAAACACAAAAAGGCACCATAGCAAGATGTCCCTTTGAGCCTAATTCTTCTTGTATCCCCAAAGCCGCTATAGAGTTCCAAGAGTTCAGGATTTGGCAGAGTTTAGCAAACATCAAAGTAAGTATCCCTGATAAAAATAGAATAAGTGATGAGTTGACCTTGGAAGAAAAGCAAAAAATAGCTTATGAATTAGACAGGCTCACTAATAAAGACATGAGGCTTACTTTCAAGCAAATAAAAACACTTTTCAAAAAAGAATGGGGAAAAGAAGTATATTTCAACTACCGAGATGATGACCACATCAAAGGCAATACTACTGCCATTAAGCTAAGAAGAGTGTTAGGGGAAAAATACGATGAGATATACCAACAGTACAACGAGGCTTTCGAGTACGAAGAGAAAAGAAAAACCCTCTTCTACAAAATGTGGCATGCCTTGCTTTACGCAGATAATAATAAATGGTTAAAAAAATATGCCATAGAAAAATTGGGCTTTGCAGAAGACCAAGCAGAAGAATATGCCGCTCAAAACTTAGAAGAAGGCAACGGCAGCCTTAGCTACAAAGCCATCAGACCTATCTTAGCCTATTTGAAAATAGGAGAAAATTATACAAACGCTTGTAATTTAGCAGGTTATGACCATGCCCTACTGCCTGATAAGCATAGAAAACTGCTCCCCAAAATAGATAAGCTAAAAAATAACGAACTTCGCAATCCTACCGTCCAAAGAGCCCTGACCGAGACCATAAAGTTAGTAAACCGCTTGCTCAAAGAGTACACCATCGATGCTATCTATGTAGAAACCGCAAGAGAATTAAAAAAAACAAAGGAAAAGCGCGATGAGATAGAAAAAGAACTCAAAGCTAAAACTGAAAACAGAAGAAAATTAGCCGCCTTCCTCTCTGAAAAGTATCAATTGCTTTTTGGCGTGCGCCGAGAATTTGACCTCAATAATAAATCGGACATGGAAGACATACGCAAGTACGAACTCTGGCTCGAACTCGCCCCAGCCGATAAAGAACTTCACGAACTTGGGCTAAAAAAAGGATTTGCTGGTTTTAATTTCATTCAAAAGGCAAGTAAAGAAGACTTAGAAAAATATGTCCTTTGGAGAGAAGCCCAAAGAATTTCCATTTATACAGGAAAGGTTATTCCCTTACAACGTCTTTTTTCCAAAGATTACGAGATAGAGCATATCCTCCCCTACAGCCGTAGCTTTGACGACTCTATCAAAAACAAAACTATCTGCGAGGCTTGGTTTAATGCTGACAAAAGAAATCTCACCCCTTACGAGTATTTCCAAAATAAAAGCAAAGAAGAATGGATAGCTTTCAAACACAGAATCCAAATATTGCCCAAAGAAAAGAAAGAAAGACTCCTCCGGCAAAAAGAAATAGATGGTTTCCGAAATAGCCAAATGACAGACACCGCATACATCACCCGAGAAATCACAAAAAGATTACAAACCGTTTGCAGAGATGTACAAACTACCCAAGGTGCAGTTACCAGTATGCTCAGAGGCTACTGGGGGCTAAACTCATTGCTTAATACTACAGGCAACAATGAAAAAGACAGAAACGACCACCGACACCATGCCTTAGATGCTATCGTGATTGCTTGTACCAATAGGGCAAAAGTACAGCTTATCAACTGGGCAAATGCCAAAGACATAGACTGGAGAAAACAACGAAAAAAGATAGACCTGCCCTGGTCAAACTTCCGATATGATGTGCAGCAAAAACTCCATGCCATCTTGGTCTCCTATCGACAAGACAACGGCATACTCATCAAAAGAAGAGCTGTTATCAAAACGAAAAATGGAAAGAAAAAAACAGGCATACAAATAGGCATCAGAGGGGAACTCCACGAGGCAACCTACTATGGAAAGCATATCTTGCCCAAAGGAGCTCCCCCCGCCAAAGATAAGAAAACAAAAACCGCATATTTTGTAAGGAAAAAACTAAGTAGCCTGACCGAAAACGAAGTAAAACAAATCGTAGATAAGGTAGTGCGAGAAACCGTACAGAAAGCTATTGAAGAGAAAGGCTTCAAAAAAGCGCTCGCAGAGCCTATCTACATGCCCGATACGCGTAACAAAGGCTGGCAAATGCCCATTAAAAAAGTACGAATTTCCGTCAATAAAGATGATGACACTATGATTCCCCTCTACAAGAAAGAAGCAGACCAAGACTACCCACGCAACCTCTACGTGCCTTCGGGCAGTAACTACATCATGGGCATTTACCAAGACCCCCGCTCCGGAGAAAAAGAAGTCTATATTGCCTCTTTTTACGAAGCAGTACAAAGAAAAATCAAAAAACTCCCTGTCTTAGAACCCATGCTCGGAAATAAAAAACTGGTCTTAACAGCAAGGCAGGGCGATATGTTCGTCATCTACGAAAACCACCCTGACGAAATAGAAAAACATATCAACTGGGACTGTATAGACCACCAAGCAAGAAGATTCTTATTTGATAGGTTGTATAGAGTTCGTAAAATGGATAAGTCAAGCGGTCGCTTATACTTAGCACAGCATCATTTGGCAAAAGTAGATCTTGACAGAGACCCTTTCCCATTGAAAATCTATCCGAATGGTAAAAATTTTAATGGAATCCCAGTAGAAATTGACATTTTGGGCAACATCAAACGCAAAAAAGCGTATAACTAATATATTACATTCAGAAATTCCATTTTGCGATGGAATTTCTGATGTAAAACCTACCCCTCGCCCCCTTCGGTTTTCTATTTACTTCGAACATCTTTTTGACTTCCTCATGATAAAGCGTACCCTGTACTTTGGCAACCCCGCTTACCTAAGCAGGAAAAATGAGCAGTTGATTATCAAGATAGAAGGCAACGCTCCCCTTGAGCCTATTCCCATAGAAGATATAGGCATACTCATCATAGACCATCAGCAAGTTACCCTGACGCAAGGCTTAATGCAGGCGCTCCTGCACAACAACGTCGCATTGATTACCTGCGACGAGAAGCACCTGCCCACAGGTCTGCTCCTCCCGCTCAATGTACACTCCTCCCAAACCCTCAAATTCAGCAAGCAGGTCTCTGCTTCCGAACCTGTTAAAAAACGCCTCTGGCAACAGACCATCAAAGCAAAAATTCGCAATCAGGCAAACCTCTTGCTCTCCTTAGGCTATGGAGTAGGCATGCTCAAAAAGTGTGTAGAAGAAGTACAGTCTGGAGATGCTACCAACAGAGAGGCAAAGGCAGCCGCTTACTATTGGAAAAAAATTTTTTCAGAGTTCATCCCCGACTTTACCCGACACCCCGAAGGCAAGCCGCCTAACCACTTGCTCAATTACGGCTATGCTATTCTTAGAGCCATCGTAGCCCGAAGCTTAGTCGGCTCAGGATTGCTTCCTACTTTTGGAATTCATCATCGCAACCAATACAATGCTTACTGCCTTGCCGACGACATCATGGAGCCTTATCGCCCTTATGTGGACAAACTGGTTTATCAGGTACTTCAAGAGCAAAAAAAGCTTTCCGACAAAGAAACTGCCCTTGCAGACCAAGACAAAGAGCCACTGGCGCTTACCCCTGCAATGAAAAAAATTTTCTTACAGATACCCGTGATGGACGTAGCTATGGACGGCGAAACAAGACCGCTCATGATAGCCTGTCAGCGCACTACTGCCTCCTTATCTCGTTGCTTTGAGGGAGAAGCCAAAAATATTCTTTACCCCGTACTTGCTATCTAAAAACCTTAAAAATTGTATTTAATAATTTTTTTTAAACTATGTTTGAACGTTTAAGCCAATACAAAATCATGTGGGTAATTGTATTTTTCGACCTACCCGTCCAGACCAAAAAACAGCGACGGGCTTACGCCGACTTTCGCAAGAGCTTGCTCAAAGACGGTTTTGATATGTTTCAGTTCTCTATTTATATCAGGCATTGCCTAAGCAAGGAAAATGCCCAAGTACACATCAATAGAGTTAAGCAGGCACTCCCCCAGTACGGACACGTAGTCATCATGACTATTACTGACAAGCAGTTTGGAGATATAGAGGTCTTCTACGAAGCTAAGCCCAAAGACCCTCCCAAAGGAGGAAGGCAGCTGCAAATGTTTTAACAAAAAAACTAAGCCTCAATGAGCGAGTCAGGGCAACAAAACCCTCGTTTTTTCTCACTCAAAGAGGCTCTAACTTGTTAAATTTCATATCGTTGTGCGCAAGACTAATTTAACAAATCCTTTTTTAAAAGCAATTCACAACATGCCCCTAAAAAAAATTTTACTTTGACTAATTTAACAAATCCTTTTTTAAAAGCAATTCACAACGATGGGCTTATAATAAAGTATATGATTTAAAATTTAACAAATCCTTTTTTAAAAGCAATTCACAACATGCCTGCCGTTGAAAAGTACAAAGAGGAAATTTAACAAATCCTTTTTTAAAAGCAATTCACAACAGAGATTGCCTTATTTGTGTTTTAGAAGAAATTTAACAAATCCTTTTTTAAAAGCAATTCACAACTGCCATCAAGGTTGTATGGCTCTTTTAAATTTAACAAATCCTTTTTTAAAAGCAATTCACAACTCCTTGTAGAACTTGAACGGCACGCTTGCAAATTTAACAAATCCTTTTTTAAAAGCAATTCACAACGATAAAAAACAAGATTTACCTGCTAATGAATTTAACAAATCCTTTTTTAAAAGCAATTCACAACTGCGCCCCCGAAATAGCTTGTAAACCTATTAATTTAACAAATCCTTTTTTAAAAGCAATTCACAACTGTTCTTTGCCTCATAAACAGAAGCAGTAAAATTTAACAAATCCTTTTTTAAAAGCAATTCACAACATTTGCTATTTCGTGTTCCAAAAAATCCGAATTTAACAAATCCTTTTTTAAAAGCAATTCACAACCAAAATCTTCCAATTTCTTTTGAGCAATCCAATTTAACAAATCCTTTTTTAAAAGCAATTCACAACAAGGACCCTCAGCCTTATAGCTACTTGACTAATTTAACAAATCCTTTTTTAAAAGCAATTCACAACAAGGTCTTGCAAGTCCTTTTGCTTGCTTACAATTTAACAAATCCTTTTTTAAAAGCAATTCACAACGGGTAAACCCTTGTAGAATATCTGCAAGGGAATTTAACAAATCCTTTTTTAAAAGCAATTCACAACCAAAGTGCGTCGCCGCTACAATGCCCACATTGCGGAGTAGCTGTTTTTTCTTTGCCTCAAATTCTTTGCCCAATTTTTGTATGTCTTTGGGCAGGTCTATGATGGTTTTCATGGTTGGGTTGTTATTGGTCTAAAAGTTTTTGTCTTCCCGCTTCTATCTCTTTTTGAGCCTGATTTTGTAAGTCTTTAAGCGTTTTTTCAGAGGGCAATATTCCCTTGTCTATCATCTCTTTGATAGCCTTTTGTTTTTTCTTTAAAGCCTTATCAATGATAGGCTTTAATTGTTCTTGTGTGTATTTCATAGTTTTTCTTTTGTAATGGTTAAGCCAAGTTTTTTTAAAATTTAACAAATCCTTTTTTAAAAGCAATTCACAACGCACACTAATTAACGGCATACGTCTATTTAATTTAACAAATCCTTTTTTAAAAGCAATTCACAACCGTCGGATTGTTTTATTAGGCACTCACTTACGTTCTTACAAAATCTCCCACTCGTCATTGAGCAAAGAAATGGCATGGTGAGCGGTCAAATCAAAGACACAAGGCACTACGGAAACATAATTATTATTGACTGCCCACTCATCGGTATCGTCCCCGTGGTCATGGTTTACAAAATTGCCAGCCATCCAGAAGTACTTGCGACCATAGGGGTCAGTTCGTTCATCAAAAATTTCTTGCCACTTGGCTCTGGCTTGCCTACAAATCCGAATCCCTTGTATTTCTTGGGATTGTTTTCGCGGGAAGTTTACATTAAGCGCTGTTCCTTTGGGTAATCCAGTTTTGAGGGCTTGCTCGGCTATTTTTTTGATGTAAGGTCTGGTATGGGAAAAATCTGCATTAGGTCCGTAATCTTCCAAAGAAAAACCTATGGCAGGCATGCCCTCGATAGCTCCCTCGATAGCGGCAGACATTGTTCCCGAATACAAAATACTAATAGAGGTATTACTACCGTGATTTACTCCGCTCACTACTAAGTCTGGAGGCATACCTTTTAACACATAGTATTTAGCAAGTTTGATACAATCAGCAGGAGTTCCCGAACATTCATAAGCCTCTACATCTTGAAAAATCTCTGATTTATAGATTTTTAATGGAGCATGAATCGTAATAGCATGTCCCATGCCTGACTGTGGGCTATTGGGGGCTACTACCAGCACTTCTCCGATTTCCTGCATGACTTCTACTAATACCCTTAAACCTTTGGCAGTGATGCCATCATCATTGGAAACGATAATAAGCGGTTTTCTTTTTGACATATTGATAAATTCAAATGGTAGGATTGGTTTTTTCTATCTGTTTATTTTCTGTACTTTGAATATCGTTGATAAATAATAGGGTGATAATCAATAGCATTAGCATAGGGAGCATTCCTAAAAGAAATGCTACATTGACGCTGAGGCTTTTAAAAATAAACTCACTTACCCCCGTCCACATTGCCTCCGTAATAAAAATAGTAGCTGTAATAAGAGAAGTTATCACGGGAATTTTGCCTTTGTCGATACTGCTAAGAATAATAGCAAACAGCGTAGGCATTACAGGTCCCCACACAAAACTAATCAGAGGAATAGTCCAAAAAAAGGAAGGCAACTCAGATAAAGCAGAGATTTGGATAGCTTCTATATTCGTATTGGCATAATAAGCAGTCATAAAAATACAAATAATACAAAAAGCAATTGAGCTTATCAGCACATGAAAAACATTGAAAATACGTAAGATAAAACTCGCAAATACTCTGCCCAAAAATAAGCCCGTAAAAGCTAACATCACTAAGTAAATGTCTGTATTGAGGTTAGTAATATATTGTTTGCTCAAAGAAGGTATCCACTGCATGAAGTGAAGCTGTGCAATAGATAAAAATACTAAGCCCAATACAAGCATGAGTACCATAGAGTAGCGCAACACAGCAAAAAAAGCACGTACTCCTTTTTTAGATTTTGAAAATAGGGAAACAGTAAAATGATACAGATGATTAGGCAAGCGCGAAAAAATATCTCCCCAAGTAAGTTTCTTCTCTTCTAAGCTTAGTTTGCGTATTTCTTCTTTTGTACTGAAATTAGTAGTGAAGATAAGCAAAAGAGCAAGCAGACTTAGCCCTGCGATTACCCAAAACAGATAAGTCCATGGCAAGCCTGCCTCTGTAAAACCTCCTACTACCGCCCAGCTGACCACGAAAGCAAGCACAAATAGTGCTTCAAAACGGTTCAAAAGGCTTGCAAATATTTTTTCATCATTTGCCACCTCCTTGATTAATACATATCCTACTATCCTTGTTATTACGAAAATAATCCCTGCACCAAGGAATAGTATTTCAGGAAAGAAGAAGTGATTAGAAAATGGAATGATTATACCTAATAACAAGATAAAAGCAAGGCAGGCAATCAAAAGCTTTTTCCGTGAAATAGTGCCGACCAACTCACTGATAAAAACAGAAGCCCCAATAATAGCTGTGTACTCTATGACAAGCAAAATAGAAGATTTGCTTTTGTCTAAGGCATAAGTATAAATCGCTTGATTAATAGTAATAAGCGTACTGTGCATGAGCATAGCTATGATGAAGTAAACAAAAAATACAATAAAAATGACTTTGTTTTTATTCATCTTAAAAATTATGTTTTCCTTTTACAAAGCTAACAAGTTTATTTAGCTATTCAAAAATTTCATAGTAAAGGGTTTATTTTTCTTTCCTAAGAACCTGCCCAAGGAGTCCCAAATACGCCAACGTCTAAAAATTCTTTCTTATAAGTGATGTATTCATTTTTTTCCAACGCCTTTAGATGACTTGCCAAATTGCCATCAGTAACATCTAAAAGTTCTTTTAAGGCATTAAAGTCTAAGCAGTCATTGACTACCAATGCCGACATAATGCCCAGGCGTATTCTGTTCTCGAAGGCTTTGTCTAAATCTTTGAGGATTTCTTTCACCACCTAATATTTCCTTTGAATAATTAAACCATAAGTTATCTGAATGAAGCCAAAACCCAATGCCCAAAAAAGCAAAGCATAGTCAATCAACTGAAATGCAATGAACCCCGTCAGAATCTCGATAACGCCTAAATTTCGTATTTCTGGTAAAGTATATTTGCTTCCATGTAGAGCGGTGCATGATGTCTTTAATCTCCTTTAAATCTTCTATATATTTTTCTTTACTCATTTTGCAAAGCACTTTGAAGTACAAAGCAGAATAGAAAATATTAAATAGGTAAATTTTTAGCAAAATAATTACTTCACCATCACTGCGAGAAAGATGATTTTCCTCATATTTGTATGCTGATTCCAACTTTCCAAGTTGTAATTCCAGTCCTATTTTCGTAAATATATTTTGATACAAGTATAAAAATTGATAAACATGACTTTTGGAAACTTTAAAGTACCTACACCAATAAACGAACCTGTGAAAAACTATGCACCCCATTCGCCTGAGAAAAAAGAACTCAAGGCAATGCTTGCCAAAATGAAGTCTGAGGTGGTCGATATCCCCATGTATATCGGGAGTGAGCGAGTTTACACTGAGCAGAAAGTTCGTATCTCGCCTCCTCATGAGCATCAGCATACTTTGGGCTACTTCAATATGGGCGATAGCCTGCACGTGGAGCAGGCGGTAAGAGCCTCATTAGGAGCAAAATACGCTTGGGCAAACCTAAGTTGGGAACACAGAGCGAGTATTTTTTTGAAAGCCGCCGATTTGATAGCTACCAAATACAGAGCCAAGATGAATGCGGCAACCATGCTTGGGCAGTCCAAAAATGTCTATCAGGCAGAAATAGACTCGGCTTGTGAAATCATAGATTTCTTGCGATTCAACGTCTATTTTATGACCGAAATTTACAGTCAGCAGGTCATTTCCTCCGCAGGGATTTGGAATCGCATAGAGCAACGCCCCTTAGAAGGTTTTGTTTTTGCCATTACACCATTCAATTTTACAGCCATAGGAGGCAACTTGCCTACTGCCCCCGCACTCATGGGCAATACCGTAGTGTGGAAACCTGCCTTTACCCAAATCTACTCGGCTCAGGTATTTATGGAAGTTTTGATAGAAGCGGGCTTGCCAGACGGAGTGATTAACTTGATTTACACCGAAGGACCTGAGGCGGGAGACGTAATTTTCAATCACCCTGATTTTGCAGGTTTGCATTTCACAGGAAGCACAAGCGTTTTCCAGCACTTATGGAAAACTATTGGGAACAATATCCACAAATACAAGTCTTACCCCAGAATCGTAGGAGAAACAGGAGGAAAGGATTTTGTAGTAGCCCACAAGTCTGCCGATGCTAAAGCCTTAGCTACTGCCTTAGTGAGAGGGGCTTTTGAGTTCCAAGGACAAAAATGCTCTGCGGCTTCGCGTGCTTATATCCCTGCTAACTTATGGGAAGAGGTGAAAAACTACCTGATTGAAGATTTGAAAAGCATGAAAATGGGTTCTCCCGAAGACTTCAGCAATTTCATTAATGCAGTCATAGACGAAAAAGCCTTTAACAAAATTACCAAATACATAGACGAAGCCAAACAAGCAAGAGGAGTAGAACTGATAGCAGGCGGCAACTATGACAAATCGGTAGGCTACTTTATAGAGCCGACTATCTTCCGAGTAGATGATAACCAATACGTTACCATGTGCGAGGAAATCTTTGGACCCGTTTTGACGATTTATGTCTATCAGCCTGAGCTTTTCGAAGAGGTCTTAGAAATGGCAGACATGACCTCTCCTTATGCGCTCACAGGGTCTATCTTTGCCCAAGACCGCTATGCCATAGACCTTGCCTCCAAAAAATTGATAAACTCGGCAGGAAATTTTTACATCAATGACAAACCTACGGGAGCGGTAGTAGGGCAACAGCCTTTTGGTGGGGCGCGTGCCTCAGGCACTAACGACAAGGCAGGAGCGATGTATAACCTACTGCGTTGGGTTTCTACCCGTACTATCAAGGAAACTTTCGTTCCGCCAACTGACTACCGCTATCCGTTTTTGGCAGAGGAATAAATAGGCAATGAGTGAGGCTGTCCAAAAACCTGACAGGGTTAGCACCAGATAATCAAGTTATTACAAAACCTCCATTTATTAAGGAGGGTATCTTGGTAGTTGTGCCGCTCCTGAGGAGGTTTTTGTGGCATATCATAATTGATTGCTACCAATATTTTATGCTCATAGCGTTTGGTAGCAATTCAATCTTTACAAATTATTTTCTTTGATAAAATAGCAAATGTAGTGGCTGTTTAAAGGGATTTTCACTAAGCGTAAAGTAGCCAGAGCCGTCTATTTTCCAAGCAATTGCTTCGCCCTGCACCTCTCTTTGATAGGGCAGATTGATATAAGGTTTCCTAAGTAGCTCAATGATGCTCTCTTGCCCTTCTTTTTTCCAATAATACACTTTCAAATAATTTTTTATCAAGATTTCTTTCCCATCAGGGGAAATATCGCCTGCGGTTACTTGGCTAAATGGCAACTCGCCTACTTTTTGCAGAGTAATGATTTCTGTAAAAGATTGTGGATAGGGAGCAAGATAGATGCCTACATTGTCCTCTCTTTTAGACACCACAATGAGGTCTTTGGTAGCGGAGTCAAACATCAGACACTCTGCGTCCCTTTTACCGTCTGGGTAGCGAAAGCGGATAGTTTGCACCTCACTAATGGTGTCCTCGAGGGGAGAGTCTTGTGGGTTTATTTGAGGCTCAGGGAAGCGGTAAATGGTGTTTACCTCATTGCGAGCAAAATTATCTCCTATATCTCCTATGTATAAATAGTTCGTGCCGTTCTCCTCTCCGATGGTAATATCTTCCCAGTCTTTATGCTTGGCGCTATCAATAGTAAATGTAGCTAATAACTTTCCATTTTCGCTGATTAAGAAAATGCGGTTTCTGTCCCCGCTATCATTATGTGTCCAGAGGGCATAAGGGTTGTTCCTACTTGCTACTAAACCAGAGGCTTCTAAAATCTCGGAACTGTTCACCATCCCCATACTTTTACCTACTTCAAAGGGTGCATCAGGCAAAGTAAGCGTTAAGGGTATAGATTGCTCCTTTTTACTGTTTGAAAAAAAGAAAAAAAAAGTAAAAATAATTTTTAAGTACATTTTCATCATATAAAGCACTACTTAGAAAATTACAGTCATTATTTAGCACTTACGTATTCTTTATAGGCATTGTTTAGCGCCTCAAAAAGAAGTTCGCCTTGTAGTAGATAACCCTTAGAAGAGAAATGCAGTTTGTCTTTGGCGGCCAAATGATTAGCTACCCACTTGTCTATGGATTTGAACCCTCCCATGATTTCATAAAAATCCCAAACAGCTAAGTTCATTTCCTCAGCTAAGGCTAAGATTTCCTGTCTTGCTTTTTCATTATTAGGATTGGGCTTTCTTCTCCATAAATAGCTGTCTGCGGGAGTAGTGAGCAAGATAGAAGCCTGAGGCGAGGCTTTTCGGATTTCATAAATTAGGTATTGCAAGTTGTCTTTATATTCTTCGGCATTAAACCTATGTACATGCGTATCATTTGCTCCAAGCGAAATAATGACCAAATCAGGTTTGAGCACGTTCAGGTGAGAGTCAAAATCTTGACAACGGAAGTAGGTGGGTACGGTTGCGCCGTTGATGCCTATGGCATGATACAATACACCCGCCTCGTCGTTTTCTAAGCTAATCCCTTGCAAAAGGAAATGATTTTGCAAGGCACTTGTCTTGTTGAAGATGATTTTTACTTCGGATTGTGGATTTTTGAATTGGTACTCTATGTATCCGCTGCGGCTTCGATAAATAGAAAGCAACTCTTTGGGGTCTATTTCCAAACTTACATTAAAAGAGCTGAGGTCAAACACCGGATAAAAAATCTTAATTCGCGAAATAGTATAGTTGGTATTTCCTACATTAGGATTGATGGTGATAGAGGCATTGACATCAAAGGTTTGGGAGGAAATCGCCGCAAGTCCCCACTTGGTTTCTACATTACGGCTTACGCTCTTAAGTCCTTGCCAGTAGCCCGTATAGGTAACATAGTAATTCACAGGATTATTGGTTTGGGCGACTGTATAAGGGAAAAGAAAACCTCTTCCTCCGTTGGCGAAGCGCTCATCTTTTTGGAAAAGTTCGCGAATTTTATTGGAAAGTACGTCGGCTTGTACATGTGAATCGCCAATATGGACAATATTCACTTTGCGGTTGATTCGATTTTCTAATTCTTTAAGTCCGTTGAGGAAGTACTTTAATCCACCGCTGTTGCCTACTTTGAATTGGGAGATTTGATTTTTTTCATATCGTATAAAATTGTAAGTAAGTTGATTTTCTTGTGCTTTGTTTTGAAAGAAAATACTCAAACAAAGCAAACAAGTAAGAATTAACTTATTGCAGTTTGTCTTCATAGCCCATGCGTTTTTTGTAGTTATCATATTCTTTCATCAAGGCGTTGTAGAGCATTTCTCCTACCAGTCTTGCCCCGCGAGCCGTAAAGTGCGTAAAGTCTTTATTGCCAAGTGCAGGTTTGTTGTTTACCCAACTTAGCATGGAATTATGCCCTCCCATCGCCTCGTATAAGTCCCAGAAAGCACAGCCTGTCTTAAAAGCGGCTCTTTTTTGGGCATCTCTAATTTTCTCAATATTAGGATAAGATTCATAATGTGTGCCTTTTTTGTGTGCCATATCCGAAACACCTACGACCAAAATATTTAAGTCTGGCGAAAGGGATTTCAAATATTTCAATTGCTGATAAAAAAGGTTTTCATAAAAAGTATAATCACTTAACACATTAGGGACAACATTTACGCCAAACTGCATGATTATCAGTTTGACGTTCATTTCTTTGATTTGTTGTCGGAAAAACTCTTTGTCTATTTTGGTGAACTCTACACCAGAGCTGCCTCTCAGGGCGACATTGTCCACTGCTATTCCTTCATTGCAGTCTAAGGCTACTCCGTAGATTTCTGCGCCCTCTGTACTTTCAAAGTGAATGGTCATTTTCTTGAACTTAGCAGGGAGATATTGCTCAAAAACATGAAAATCATTGGCATAGCCCAAAGAATATTGCAAGGCAGAATCTCTTTTAGTATCCTCTTCCTCTATTTTAATGCTTGTATTGATACGAGAGGCAGGGGAGGAGTATAAAATTTTGATATTTTCTATCTGAGTATTTTTAGGGTCGCTTTGCATGTTAGTTTCCTTAAAACTCACCCAAGCGCGGTAGGTTTTGTTGCTCGAGGATAGGCTATCATTTGTTTTAGGGCTGTATCGGTAGGCAGAGGCAAGCAGTCCGAAGCGAAAAGTTCCCTTCTTTTTAGGGGCGTCATTGCCGTAGATAGCATTTCTTACCCAGTTAGGGGCATGATGAGTGGTAAGTGTAGAGCGAAAGGATTGCTTTTCTAATACAGGTACTAATCCTACTCCGCATCCTCCAAATCTATTTTGGAGGCGAGTCCTGAGATATTCGCTAATGCGGTCTCCCTCTATTTGTGAGTCTCCGTAATGAACAATCCTGACCAAACTTTTATCCTTGTATATTTTTCTTAGTGATTCAAAAAAATTATCTAATTGTTTAGGGTGAAGACTATCCGCAAATTGTATAGGAAACTTTATGTCTTTCACAGGCTCTATTTTTTCTCGGTGAATAGAGGAGGTTATTGTTTCAGAAGTAGTAGAGGTAACTAAAATATCTTGTTGTTGGCTTACTTTTTTTTCTACGCTATCCACTTGGTTAGCGATGTCGCTAAACTGCGACATATCTAACTTCTTTGCAGAATCTGTTTTGTCCCAGAGGTCTGCTGTACTAAATACATTCAGGGTAAAATCCTCCCCTAATTTGACTTCTTGGGGAGAAAGCACCATAATCACTGCCGTAAGACAAGCAACGTAAAAAAGCAATAATAGTACCCGAAGTGGCGTAACCATTTTGTATTTTTTGAGATGATAGTTCTAATATTAATCCTACAAAGTAAGGCAGAATTTCTCTAAAAACCAACTTTGTATAAGGAAGTTCACAGGGAGGGTTGTCATACTGCCGTTTGCATGTACTCCTCCCAACTGCCTCTTAATGTTTCTCCTTCGAGGGCTTTTGCAAGCAATAACATAAATTTCTCTCTTGGCACATTCTCCGCTCCCAGACTCGCCAAGTGTTCCGTGTACACTTGACAATCTATAAGCTGAAAATCAAGGGTTTGTAGATTTTTTACTAAGGAAATGAAAGCGGCTTTGGAAGCATTGCTTACTTTGGCAAACATAGACTCGCCAAAAAACACTTTTCCCAAAGATATTCCATATAACCCGCCGACTAACTCTCCCGCTTGCCAAGCCTCTACGGAATGGGCAAAACCCAAATGATGTAGGTTTAAATAGGCTTCTATCATTTCCTCTGTAATCCAAGTTCCTGCCTGCCCTTTGCGTCTAATAGACTGGCAGTTAGTAATCACACCTAAAAAATCTTGGTCAAAAGTAATATTGAACTTGCCGCTTCTTAGTATTTGTTTCATGCTTTTTGAAATTTTGATAGCGTGGGGATACATGATGAAGCGAGGGTCAGGCGACCACCAGATAATAGGGTCGTTTTCATTGAACCAAGGAAAAATGCCTGATTGGTAAGCTAAGAGTAGGCGTTCGGGGGATAAATCACCACCAATTGCTAAGATACCCTGCTCATTGGCTCGATTTACAGGAGGGAAATACAACTTTTCATTGAGAAAGTAAAACATAGGGAATCTGCTGTCGTAGCTTTAAAAAGAATAAATTAAAATAAGTTCTAAGCAAAAACGTATCAGAATTTGAGGATAAAATCCGTGCCTACATTGACCTCAGAGTGCGCCGTAATACTACCTTTGTGCTGGCGCATAATTTGTCGTGAAAGACTCAAACCAATCCCTGAGCCTGTTTTTTTAGTAGTAAAAAATGGGATAAAAATGCGGTCAATAGCATCTTTGTCTATGCCCGGTCCGTTATCGCGGACTACGATGAAGGGACGGCTTTTCTCGTCCTGTTTGGCAAAGAGCATGATTTGTTTATCGGATTTACCTTCAAATTCATTCAAAGCCTGTATAGCGTTCTTAATCAAGTTAATCAACACTTGCTCTATCATTTCTTGGTCGGCGGTGATGACCAAAGTATCTGGTTCTACCGAAGATTCAAATTTTATCTGACTGGCTTCTATTTCGCTATTCATCAATAAGCTAACATGATTAAATATTTCTATTACTTTCACATTTTTGAACTTAGGCATAGGAACATGGGTAAGATTGCGGAAATCACTCACAAAGCGTATCAAACCTTCGCTACGTCTTTGAATGGTTTGAATCGCCATTTGCATATCCTCCAAATCTTCTGCCGAGATACCTTTTTCCACATTTTCTTTTAAGCAGGCAATTTCGGATTCTACGGTGGCGGCTAAGGAGGAGATAGGGGTTACAGAGTTCATAATCTCATGGGTAAGTACGCGAATAAGCTTTTGCCATGCCTCCATTTCTTGTTCTTCTAACTCTGTATGAATATTTTGCAAGGTGATAAGTTTGTAATGCTCATCTCTCAGGGTAAGTTCTATGGCATAAATTGCCAACTGAATTATCTCATCGCTGGTATATATTTTTACCAAATCTCTCGTCCCTGTGCGCAAGTTCCAAAGTTTTTCTACCAACTCACTGCTAAACCCTCGCAAATGCTCTATATTAGTAAGCTGATTAATTTTAAACAATCTTTTTGCCGCATTATTAATAATCTGTACGTTGCCTCTTTGGTCAAAAGAGATAATACCAATGCCAATGTGGTGAATAATAGTTTTAAGGTATTGATAATTAGCTTCTTTTTCGGCTCTTATTTGCCTGAATCGCCCAATAACTTCGTTGAAAGCGACGTTTAATTCTGCAAAAGACTTGCCTTCTCCATTCAGTTTATAAGTCTTTGAGAAATCATCATAGCGGATATTATTCAAAAAATCTACTACTTCTCTGTTAGTACTTTCTACATGTTTGATAAGTCCTATGACTTGGAAAACAATCAAAGCTCCCAAACCGACAGTAGTCATGTTGTAGCCTGCTTCGCCCCAAATTGCCGAAAAGCCAAAAATGCTTGCTGTCAGACCTACTACTCGCGCCATGACATTGAAGCGAAAGTTTTTCCAACTAAACTTTTCTATACCAAGTACTTTGCCTACTTTGGGGGCGACTTCTTTTTCTATTTGTTGCTTTATTTCGTCTATGTTAGTAGGGACTTGCATACGATAAGGATTTGCTTGGAAAACAATTTGACAAGCAAATATATAAATTTATTTTGTAACTATTTAGTAAATCACCTAATCAAACGCCGTGGGGGGCATGTTTGTAGAAAAACTTTATCTTATACTCAGCCCTGTAAGGTTTTTAAGACCTTTTAGAGCTAATAAAATGACTACCAATGATTTAATAAAATTGACTTTTATAAAGTTTTAAACCTTATAAAGGTTCACCAGCCATTTTGTTTTGAGCATACAAAGGCAAAGGCTACTTATATCCTACTATCAAAGAAAGCCCGTAGGTATTAAATTCTATATTTTCGTGAGTTACTTTTCGCACGGGTAGGCGATAAAAAGGAACGGCTTGTACCAAAAGATGTCTGCCTGCGGCATACTGTATGCCTGCTCCAAAGTTTAGCCCTGCCAAAAAGTCAATTTGCGAAAAGCTTTGATGCTTTCTTTCTGTAAAGGTAGAGTAATTGGCATATTGAGGAGCCGTCAGAAGGGTAAAATCTGTACTGATGCTACTCATGTTACGGATAAATTTGTACTTTTCTACGATATAGGCATAGTTAGAAATGCCTCCTCTAAGAAAAATTTTCCATTTTCCGCTTTCAATCAAATCGTACTGCAAATCTATGGGTAGATTAAGGATAGTAAGCTCTCCGTGAGCGTGTTGTGTAATAAAAGTATTTCTATGGGTAGGAGGATTGGCACTTGTGCTAACATTGTTAGTAGAGGGAGGTATGGTTTCTTTGACCACAGAACGCTCCCTGTTAAACTCCATTTGCTGTTGTGCTATCAAAATGCTGGGTATCAAATGCAATTTTCGCGATATAGGCAGGTCTATCTGCAAGCCCATTTCCCAACTGCTTGTATTTTCTATCGTATTTTGATAAGTCAAGGTATTCAATACCAGTCCCAGTGCCATCTTCGCAGGCAAGTGTTCGGCAGACGCTAAGGAGGTAATATTCTTTAATTCCAAATCTAAATTTTTTGCAGATATAGGTGGTGCATACTTGAAGTGTATGCTATCCAACTCAATGAATTGGACAAAGACAGTGCTTTTCTCCTCGCTGGTTGGACTATGTTTAGCAGGTGTTTCTTCTTTTTCCTGTAGCTCATTTTCTTTTACTTTATGCTTTACTATTGCCTGTTCTTGCTTTTTTTCTATGCTATTTTTTCTTACTTTTTGTGCTAATCTGCTTTTGCTTTGGTCTAATGGCTTGCTTAATTGATTACTGCGGTAGTTGGAAGCAATCTTTTCTCGTGTATGAATTTCATGAGAACTCTTTTTTTCCAAAATATCATAATCTGCCTCTTTGTTTTGAGAATTTCTACTAAGGGCATCTATTTTTTCAGACTGAGCTTTATAAAGTTCAGCAAGCGTATAAGCCGCAGTGTCAGTAGGTTGATTTTCAGTAGTTTTATCTTCTCTCAAAACAATGTTCTGTTCCCCACTTGTTTGGATAGGGCTTGTTATATTCCAGTAGGCATAGGCAACTATAAGCAAAGACAAGGCTGCTGCTACAGCCATGCTGAGCGGTTTCCATGCTTCATTTTTCCAAATATTTGTAAACACTGATGGCTTTAGACGTGGGCGTAGCTTCTCCCAGTCCGCAGGATTATACTCTACTTCGTAGTCCTCTAACTCCTTTCGGAACTTATTTGCCAGTCTTTCATCAAAATTTTCTTTATCGTTCATATCTTTAAGTGAAAGTGTTTCATGCGTAAAACAACATAATATATTGTGTTTATGGTATATGGACAGTGTTTAGTTTTTTTTAAAAATTAGAACCTTGCACTCTAACCGCCGCCCTAGCAGATAATTGTTCTGTAACTAAGGCTTTTAATCTTTGTTTTGCTCTTGACAAATGAGATTTTGAAGTCCCCACGGGTATTTTTAGTATTTCCCCAATTTCTTCATGCGAGTAACCTTCTATTTCATAAAGGTTAAAAACAAGCCTGTATTGAGGAGGGAGTTCTTGTAACAGTTTCAATATATCCTCTGCATTGAGTTGGTCAATCGCATCAAAGTCATTTTCTTCTCTGCTCGCTTTTTCAATAGGAACGTGGTTGTCGTACTTATGCTCTCTCCGATAATAGTCAATAGCAGTGTTTACCACAATCCTGCGAAGCCATGCTTTAAAAAGTTTAGTATTGTCATACATGGCTATTTTGTTAAATACTTTTAAAAAAGCATCGTTCAAAACCTCACTTGCCTCATCTCTTGATTTCGCATACCGCAAACATATACCCATAACATAGCCGTAGAAGTGCTTGTACAAGCCTTCTTGGTCTTTGAGCCGCCCTTTTCTGCAACCCTCAATGAGTCTATCTACCTCCGTAGGATTAACTTGTGAAGCCAAGGATAATATGATTCAATAATAATAGTAATGCAAGAGCAAATTTAAGTATATATTCAAAATAAACAGTATTCTTTTGACGTAGATAAGAGCAAAAGCGTGGCAAGAAGAGGAAAAATTTAATATGTTTTAAACTTTTACAAATCCATAAAAAAATTATTACCTTAGCAGAAAGTAGTAAAAATAGCTTTTATGCCGGGAGTTGTAGAAAAAGCAAAGGAAGAAATTTTAAGAGAAATAGCACGCTTAGAGGAGCAACTGCATCAGTTAGAGTTAGCAGTGCCTACTCCTGTTTTTGCTTTGCCTCAAAAAAAGTCAAAGCTAACCTATGCTACTAACAACGGACTGAGTACTACTGAACTTATTTGTTTGCACGACTTCTCAGGGAAAATCATTAGAGTCAATGAGGAAGTAGAAGATATATTTGAAATATATACCAAAGATGGCGTAACTCATAATATCAAGAATTTTCTCGCCCCAGAAGTAAGGCATCTTTTCCAAGAATATATCCAAAATGTACTGATAGATAGAGCCATCGAAGGCAAACTTAAACTTATCGATAAGCATGGGAAGGTGCGCTTTTTTAAATATCATGCTTTTTTAGAAGATAAAGACCCGCAAAATCCATATATCCGCTGCCATGCTTGGGAGTTCATTTCTCCGAGAGAGATACATTTTAGTGAAAGTAATGAATTTTACAAAAGTTTATACGAGCATAATATCTCTTCCATTTTTTTACTGAATCCTGATGGCATAGTCTTAGATGCGAATGAAACTGCCCTACAGCGTTTTGGGCTAAGCAAAGAAGAGGTAATAGATACAGACTTTTACAATATACTTTCAGAATGTAAAATAGATATTGAGGTAGAGAAATTAGGAGAGATTTTCCAAGAAGTTTGGTTTGGGCGCAGCGTAAAAATGCTTGCTCACGGCACAGACCTAAAAGGGAATGCTTTTAGTTTGGAAATGACTTTTAAAAAGGGAAAGTTCTACAAAAAAGATATTATCATCTGCTTCGGGGACGATGTAACGAAGGAGCAGGATAACGAACAGGAGATTATTGCTAAGTTCAACGAGTTGCGCATCATCAAAGAAACCATGCGCTACATTTCGGGGCAGTATCGCATTAATGATGTGCTGATGATGACCTTAGAAAAACTCTATGCGTTAGACTATATCAACTCTGCGGGTATCTATCAGATGGGACGTAATCATTTGCAGGCGCGTTTAAGGTTTCATCTCAATATAGAGGGAGCAATCTTAGAGCATTTACTAGAAATTAATGTAGAAGACTATCTGGCGCTTTTTTCAGAAAAACAATCTCTTGAACTACCCCCTTATACAGTTTGCCCAGCGCAAACACAAGCACTTCTATTTGTGCCTATCGCCGTGGAAAATCGGGTAAACTATGTGCTTTTATTCAAATTAGCCAATCAAAACAAAGAAAGTACAAGTTTGCTACTTAACTTATTAGGGATAGAATTGAGTAGCTATCTTACTCAAACTCAACTCAATAATAAATTAGTCCAAAGTGAAAACCGTTTTAGGGTAATTGCGGATAACTCACCTTCTCTACTCCGAATGACGGACAGCAGAAATGAATTTACTTTTTTTAGCCAGCCGTGGTTTACTTTTACAGGGAGGAGTAGTGAGCGACAGCTAAGAGAGAGTTGGCTGGAGTTAGTACATGCCGAGGATAGCGAAGCTTTAAGGAATCAACTTAAAGCTAAGTTTATAGCAAGAGAAAGTTTTGAACTCAGCTATCGCTTACGTAGGGCAGACGGAAATTATCGTTGGATGCAGGAGAATGGCACTCCTTATTATGACCAAGAAGGAGAGTTTAAGGGATATGTCTGCTCAGCAGTGGACATTACAGAGCGTAGGCAAAAAGAAAAAGAAAAAATCCAAGAAGATGCTATTAGGTACTCCAAAGAAAGATTACAGAAAGGGCTAAGTCAAGCCAATATTTTTGCGATTTCTGTTGAAAAAGACGGAATTATATCTTTCTGCAATGAGTTTTTCTTGCAAAAGACAGGCTGGAGCGAGCAGGAAATTATCGGGAGATATTTATTTGATATTTTCGAGCCTGATTTAGAAGAAAACAGCACACAACTTTCGCAAGTCGACGGTTTTTTAAATACCTTCGAAGGAAAATTACAGACAGCCCAAGAGCATAGGCTTCAAATCCGCTTTAATACCATAGTGTTGAATGACAGAACAGGGAATATTTCGTCAGTAACTATTGTAGGAGAAGATATTTCGGAGAAAATTCGCTTCCAAGAAGCCCTCAAGGAAAGTAATACACGCCTCCAAGACCTATTTGACAATGCTAATGACCTTATCCAAGTTACAGGAGCTAATGGGAAGATTTTGTTTACGAACAGAGCTTGGAAACAAACTTTGGGCTATACAGACGAGGAGTTGAAAGACTTAAAAATTATGGACATCCTGCACCCTGATTATGCCATAGAAACCTATAAAACACTTGGAAGAGTAAAAAAAACCGCACAAGCGAGCAACGCTCGTACTGCTTTGGTAGCTAAAAATGGGAAAAGAATAGACTTAGCAGGGAATTTTAGCTATGATGAAAAAGACAAGGAGTTTAGAGCATATCTGTACGATATTACTGAAAAAGTAAGAGCAGAAAAAGCCCAAAAACTCTATTATGATATTGCCACGCTTACGCTTAATAGCAACAATTTAGAAAGCCTTTATGACGGCTTTTATAACACTTTGAGGCGTGTGATAGAAGTAGATAGCTTCTTGATTGCACTCAAAGATAGATACGACGAACAAAAAATTTATTTCCCCTACTACGTCAATTCCCGATTCGCCCCCAAAGAAGGCATACAAGGAATTAATTTTGCTAAGTATGCAGTAGAAAAGTTTGAAAGACCTATTTTCCTATACGAAGAAGTCATAAAGCAAATTATCCTAAAGAAAAAAATCATGCCTGATACAGTCATTCCAAAGGTTTGGCTGGGCGTTCCGCTCAAATTAGGAGAAAAAATTATTGGCATGATAATCCTACAATCTTTCAAAGATTACAAACTATATACGAAGAAGGACTTAGAACTGCTCTCTTTTATTTCAGGTCAATTAGCCATCGCTATCAAACGTAGCCAGAACCAAGAGGAAATCAGCCATCAAGCCGCAAGGCTCAAAGCAGTATTTGACAGCGGTTCGCACCTCATGTGGACGGTGAATCGCCAAATGATTATCACTCGCTTTAATCAAAAGGCTTCTTCTGCAAACAATGTCTTGGGCAGGAATAACATCGTCCCAGATGAGTTGATAGGAATTAATGACCAAAAAGACCAGACTACGCAAGGTGAGTTTCTATATTTTTGGTTAAACAAATACAGAAAAACCTTTGAAGGCAAGCAACAGCATTTTGAGAGCAAAATCATAGATGAAGCGGGCAATGAGGTTTGGTACGAAATATTCCTCAATCCCGTAAAAATTCCGGGCGTAGAAGTCTTAGAGGAAATCTCTGGCGTAGCACACAACATTACAACCAAGAAAAAGTACGAACTGGCTTTGGCAGAGGCAAAAGAAATCGCCGAGAAGTCCTTAGAAGTAAAAAAACGCTTCCTTTCCAATATGAGCCATGAGATTCGAACCCCTATGAACGGCATTATTGGCATGATAGAACTCTTAGCCGATTCGCATCTTAACGAGGAGCAGCAAAGTTGGATTTCGACTATGCGGAAGTCTTCTGAAACCTTGCTCAATATCTTGAATGATATTTTAGATTTGTCTAAAATAGAGGCAGGGAAAATGGAACTTCGCAAAACTCCACTTTCTTTACAGGCTCTTATAGACAAACTTTTTGCACTCTTTGCCCAAAGAGCCTTATCCAAAGAAATTACTATGTCTTATCACTTTGATAGCCAAGTACCTTTGTTTATTCATGCTGACGAAACTCGCTTGCTACAAATTCTCTCTAATCTAACCTCAAATGGGTTGAAGTTTACCGAACATGGCGAAATCAATCTAAGGTTTTCTCACGTATGGCAAAAGGAAAAATGGCATAAAATCAAGGTAGAAGTCCAAGACACAGGCATTGGGATTCCAGAAGAAAAACTTAACGTCCTTTTCAAAGCCTTCAGCCAAGCAGACAATTCCTACACAAAATCTTACGGTGGGACAGGGTTAGGTTTAGTTATTTCCCAAGAACTTTGCAAGCTAATGAATGGAGAAATCGGAGTATTTTCCGAAGTAGGCAAAGGCAGTACATTTTGGTTTACTTTTGAAGCAGAGGAATGTAAAGAGGAGGAAGTCCCCAAAGAAGAAACTATAAGCAACAAGGAAGGAAGCGTAATAGAGAGGATTAATACCTCTATCAAAATTTTGGTAGTAGATGATAATGCAGTAAACCTAAAAGTAGCGAAAAGTATCCTGCAAAAAGCAGGTTGTAAAGTAGAAACCGCTCAAAGCGGGCAATCTGCTATTAACTTAGTACAACAAAATAGCTATGACTTGATTTTCATGGACATACAGATGCCTGTAATGAACGGAGTAATGACTACAGAACGCATCAAATCTTTGGGACTACCTTACGTACCGCCAATTATTGCCATGACTGCTTTTTCCATGCAAGAAGAAAGGCAAAGTTTCTTACAAGCAGGCATGGACGACTACGTTTCTAAACCTATTAAGGCTCAGGTACTCATCAATAAAGTCAAAGAATGGATAGCCAAACTTGGAATGCAATCCAATATAGAGGAGGTAGGCATAGCAGAAAATCTAACTCATACAAAAGAAAAACAACAGAATGATGAAGATAAACTCGATGCATACACTCAAAAACTAATCCTCAATAAAAGTGTGGCAGACCAACTCAGAAAGTACGGTGATGATGAAATGATAGCGGCTACCTACCAAGAATTTGAAGAAGAAACTGCTCAAATTATCAATGGTTTGGCAGAGGCAATTCAAACGCAAGATTTTAAAGAAGCCATGGGATACGCTCATACTATCAAAGGAAGCGCAGGTACACTGGGCATAGAACGCCTTTCTACTCATGCCGCCAAAATGGAAAAAGAATTGAAAGAAGGCATACATGAAAATACAGACAAAGACTTAGCAATCACTGCTGCACTTTTTGAAGAATTTAAAAATAATTATAAGCAGATATTAGGAATAGATTAGGTCTAATAAAGAAGCCTCAAAAAACTTTATAATAAATGCTTTTATCTATTTTTACACCAACAAATTAAGTTAAGCATTTATGAATAAAAATCTTCTGATTTACATTTTGGCTATTAGCCTGTTTCTTAGTATTTCTTGGCTTATAATTCAGCAAGGGAAAATATTAGAAATAGGTAAAATAGAAACTTTAACAGTTACAGAAGAGGCTACACCGTCCAAAGACCTGTTTGCTATTTTCTACTCTCAGTTTAGCGAAACCCTGCACCACCCTACGGCTATCCTTATTTTGCAAATTATAGCGATTATTCTCTTTGCAAGGATTTTTGCTATCAGCATTACGAAAATTAGGCAACCCACAGTAATAGGTGAAATCATTGCGGGTATTGTTTTAGGAAAATCTGTTTTAGGAACTTTTTTCCCTGAATTTTCTGCTTTTCTGTTCCCAGCGGAGTCCTTAGTGGGCTTGCATTTTTTAAGCCAATTAGGATTAATTTTATTTATGTTTATTATAGGCATGGAGTTAGATGTCAATATCTTACGCCAAAAAGCCCAGACTGCTCTTACTATTAGCCATGCTACCATTTCTTTTTGCTTTTTCTTAGGAGCATCTTTGTCCTACCTTTTGTATGAGCAGTACGCCCCCGCCAATGTATCTTTTCTTTCCTTTGCTCTTTTCATAGGTATAGCGCTAAGTACTACTGCTTTCCCTGTTTTGGCACGCATTATCCAAGAGAAGGAATTGACCAAAACGCCTTTGGGAACTCTTATCATTACCTGTGCGGCTACTGACGACGTAACTGCTTGGTGCTTATTAGCCGTAGTAATTGCTATAGTCAAGGCTGGTACGATTGTCGGTGCTTTTTTTACCATACTATTTTCTATCGTGTATGTTTTATTAATGATTTATGCAGTCAGACCATTGCTTTATCGGGTTAGTGTGATTTATGCCTCCAAAGAAGCATTAAATAAAAACGTAGTAGCTTTCTTTTTTGTCGTGTTGTTAGCTTCTGCCTATATTACTGAAATTATTGGTATTCATGCACTTTTTGGCGCTTTCTTGGCAGGTGCCATTATTCCTAACGATATTAGTTTCAAGAAGATTCTTACTGAAAAAATAGAAGACATTAGCTTGGTGCTGCTCCTACCTTTATTTTTTGTATTTACAGGGCTAAGAACAGAAATAGGACTATTAAAAGATGCGTCTTTGCTATCTATTTGTGTGGTAGTAATTGCTACTGCCATGATGGGTAAGATAATAGGAGCGACGACCTTTGCTCGCATTTTAGGACAGCCTTGGAAAGATAGTCTTCTGTTAGGAGTCTTTATGAATACCAGGGGCTTGATGGAATTAATTATTCTCAATATCGGCTATGATTTGGGGGTACTAAGTCCTGAGATTTTCTCTATGATGGTATTGATGGCAGTAGTAACTACCCTGATGACGGGTCCGGGAGTTGATTTCATAAATTTTATTTTTGAGAAATATAGACCTTTGATTCCAAGTAAAATAAAAAATAACACTTTTCAAATTATTATCTCCTTCGGACCGCCCCGAATGGGTAGCAAGCTATTAGAGTTAGTTTCTCAATTCACTTATAAAATTAGTAAGCAAGTCAATATCACTGCTTTACACCTTACGCCAAGCACTCAACTAAGCCAAATAGATGCTTTAACTTTTGAAAAAGAGGCATTTGAGCCTGTCAAAGAAACTGCTGAGCAGATGGGTTTACATGTAGAAACCAAATACAAAGTCAGTGAAGATGTAGGGCGGGAGGTAGCCAATACGGCTAATAGAGGAGGCTATGATATGCTCATCGTAGGAAGTGCGAAGTCCCTTTTTTCCAAAGATAAATTAGGTGGAACAGTGCGCAACATTCTTTATTACTCTGAATGTCCTGTAGCAGTTTTTATTGAAAGAGGCTTTCAGACAGCCAATAAAATTGTACTTTTCTTAAATGGCAAAGAGGATATGCCACTTTTAAATTTGACTAAAAGGTTCTTAGATAACGTTACTTTCTTAGTCAGGATAGTCTATCATGGAGATTTGTATAAAGAAGTCGCCAAGTTCTTGACTGACCCCGAGATTCCTCCCCAGTCAGTGTCTATTGTTCACAAGGAGAATTTTCATGAAGGCGTATTTGAGGAAACTGATTTAGTGATTATAAGCCTGACTTATTGGCAAAAGATAGACGAAGAGGAGGTAGAATGGATAGAAAAAATGCCTTCCGTACTAATAGTCAAAGATTATCAAATAACTCTTTGAGATTACTGTCCTGCCATTTCCAACAGAAAATAGTCTGCTTTTGTACTTGACTTTCCTCAAAAAATAGCGTTTTACTTGCTTGAAAATCTGCATTTTGCGGATAAATAAGAACCAGATGCTTACAATCATATTTTTGTCCATATACATAAATTTGGTACATATCCTGCTCCTCTATGCCCATATTCTTTTTCTTGTCATCAATCATTTTCCACTTAATATCTATGAGCATGACTACTTTGCTATTTTTATCTTTAATAAGTATATCAGGCTGTAATCCAAACTGTTGCGTAGGTAGACTAATCAAATACTTGCTCTTCTCTTGGCTAATCACTTGGTAGTTTTCTTGAAAGATTGCTCTGATTTGTTGGGTAATATAGCTTTCAAATACTTGTTGCATAGGAAAAAGTAGCGCAAGTCCTAAGTAATCTCCTTTAAAATTTGTCCATGCACTTTCTTGTAAAAAAAACTCAATCCATAAAAAAATTTTTTTATAAAAATTTGAGGAATACGACCTCATATCTTTTTCCATTGTAATTAAGTCTGAAAGCGGATTGGCAGACACGCTAACCTGCTCAAAAGCGATAAGCAGTTCGTTGATTTGTCTTTGAAAAGAAGGTCGCCTGTATAATTGTAGCAAGACTGTTTTAATCAAGCGATTAGGAATAGTATCTGGGAGAAAGGCTTGAACTTCTATGTAAAATAAGTGTGGTTGAGAAAGTTTTTGTTTGATATCTTCGCTAATAATGACCTTACCACTTAGGTAAGGCTGCACTTCTTCTCTGACGGTATAACCATATTGCAAGCCGTGTCGCAAAAGTTTTTCTACTTCTTTTAAAAACTGCTCAATAAAGATATTAGATAAAGAGGCATTGTTATCTACTTGTAAATGAGATTCTTGTAAGGAAATGAAAGGTAAGTCAGGCAGGCTTTTCAACATAGTCATGAGCATTTTTTTACTTTCATTGCTACTTACATAAGGATAGATTTTAGGGAGAATTTCTATTTGTGTATCGTCTGCCAGTTCAATGACACCTACGAAGTTTTTTACTTTCATACATTCTTTCCCTAACTGATACTGCAAGCTAATTATCTGATTGACTTTGCTTTCTTGATATTCCAAAGCAAAATTTTTAAGCAAATCAAAAGTTGGTAAGGGTAAGAAAATTTTATCAAAGCTATTGGCTTCTGCTGCTTGTACCTCTTGGGGATAAATCGTTCCATACTCGCCAATAGTATAGTGCATAGGTAATTATTTATAGATTATTGGCGAGGAGTAGATAGGGATAGCTTTGCAATTTCTTTGCTCGAATATCGTGAGCATAGCTTGCTGCTTTTTCTTTTTCAGCAATTTCATTACATCTTTATAAGCAAAATAAACCAAAGGTTCATCTATTCCTTTGCTCATATTTTTCTCCGCAGGCAATACTACTGCGATTGCTTTGCCCAAATAAGTCTTTTGTTTACCTCCCAAGTCAAATATTATCTCCTCTACCAAATGGAGTTTATATAATTGGCGGATAGAAACAGGCGAGATACTTGCCTCCAAAGAATCTGAGCTAAGTACTAATGGAGATGTGAAGCGTTTTTGGAACTCAGTAAAGGACAACTTTTGGGTTAAAGAATCATTCTCAAAGCCAGTAAGTTGTCCTTGCTGAACTGCATCTTTGAGTATTCGGACTAATTCATTTCCTTCTTGGTAAAGCACTTCGTTTTCTCTATCTTTCAAATACATATCACTGATTATCTGCTTTTTAAAGCGTTTATTGGTTTTCTTTATCAATGAGGTTGTAGGCAAATTACTTTGCAGGTTACTAATGAAAAATTTTTGTTTGAGGGCTTCTGCATAAGGGAGCAGGAGGTTTTCAGCTACGGGAACAAGTAAACTTTTAACACTTTCGTATGAGAAGCGAGCAACGAAATGACAACCGATAAAGTCTTCATAATAAAGTTCTAAATCAGTGATTTGATAAGTATTTGTGTTTTGTTTCTTTTCTATTGGGCGGATAAGCCATTGATAGCTAAACTTTTCATCTTCTATTTTTCTTGCCAACGGATTAGTTTTGAGTGTTTCATTGATAATGGTTTGCCCTTCTTCCGAAAAGGCAGTGATTTTATCATCAAGAGCGTAGTTAAATAGGGTTTTTGCGATTTGGTATATTGAGCCGTCCTCTATGTTTAGGTGTAAAATCTCGCCTAAGTGAATTTGTCTTTGCCAAAGAGCCATTTTATTATTTTTCAGTGCCTTCTCTACATCTTTGAATTTGAAATTGGCAATAAAAATATGCTGTTCTTCTCGTGGTACGTAGAGGGCAAGGTATTCTACTTGCTGGGCTTGCGATTCATAAACAGCAAATAAAGTAATCTCATGAGCAAGCCACTGCCGATAGATGGTTTCTGATAGGTCTGTATCATTTTCATAAGTAATAAGTCCGCCTTGGGGCAGGGGTCTGGTCATATTTCTTTGAAAACTCTGCTCATCAAGTACTTGTAAAGGTCGGTTGGTCTGTGGGAGTTGGTAGGGAGTAAGTTTTTTTGTTTTGACGGCACGTAAAAGCAACTCAGAGAGCGATTTGTTTCTTTCAAAATAAGCAGGATTGCTGGTTTTATCTACCCAATGAATTTGCCAAGTAGAGGGCTGAGCAAAGTGGGTAGCACTCACCAGTAGAAAAATACCTACTACAAAGAAGGATTTTATCGCAAAGAATTTTAGCATAAGTAACAAATAGACATAAAGATATTGTGGTTTATAGATTTTTTTTGCTCAATTTTAATCTTTCAAAGTACTATTTACGAAGTCCTCATCTGTAAATTTATCCAAAGAGCGAGTTTCTATTACGATGTGCATATTTTTTTTCAATTTTCTAAAACAAAAATAAGAAAATAATAGAAATATTACAGAGTTAGCAAAACTTTTTGGTATTCAAGTAACTGATAATCAAAAGACTAATTGTTTTCCCTATAAATATAATCTATTAATAATCAAGTAGTTAATTTTTTTATTTATACTTTTCTTAGGTCGTTAATAAAAATTACACTTAATAACCACTGGTTTTTAGCTTGGAAGAGAAGGATACTGCGTTTATACTCAATCGAGATTGGTTTTGATTGAAAATTAACATTGATAAGGTTACTTATAAATAAGTATTCGCAAGCCATTTTGTTTTGAGCGTAACTTACTCACAACTTATTTATACTCAACATTAGTGTAGCAAAACCCGTTTTTTCAAAATGCTCGATACGAATTTTGTGTTTCCCATGAAGTTGGACAGTGGCTAAGTAGTGCTGTGCTTCGTCGTATTGCCCTAAGCGTTGCTGCCAAGCATCTATGACTAACTTATCATCTACATACACCCGTACTCCGTCATCTGCTGTTACCCCAATTTCAAACTCGCCTATAACCTCTGTTTCTCCCTCTGCCACAGTTACAAAGTAGTCCGAAGGTAGGTTTTCGCCTATTCCTCTCCACCATCTATATTCTAACCTATCTGTTTTTTCTTCTTTTAAAGGCTTGTTTTTCAAAATATTGCTTAATTCCTGTGCTTGCTTGGCTAAGTCTATTTTTTCCTCATAAGCAAAGAATTTCACCTGCCAAGCGATAGGGAGAAAATACTTTTTAAACGCAAACTGATAAGGCTGTCCTTTGGGGGTAACTTCTCCAAAAGGTGAGATAACCTCACTGCCTATGTATTCTGCTTCTATGGCGATGTCTGTTTCTGTTGAGTCTATCTGGGGCATAGCTGTAAAGCTACTTGGCATAGTCCCGCTTACCGCCGATATTTTTTGTAAACCTTTAAAATTCTTGATTTTCCAAGTCCCTTCTTTTCCAAAAACTTCAAAATGCAACTTTCCTGTGCTGTCTTGCTTGCGCAGCCATAAAATAGGATATTGGAAATTGTAAGCCCCGTACTGCGTCATCATAATGTATTTTCTCCCTCTTAGATGATTTTCAGGAAGCATAGGGTTAATAAAAGTAATCTCCTCGCCTTTGGCTGTTTTGTTGTTGATTTTTGGAGCAAACTTTTCCCACTTTTCATTTGCTTTGGCTAAAATCACGCTTGAATCATTCATTTCAAAGGTCAAGTTTTGTACGAAATCATCTTTTTTAAGAATTTCTCGTGCATTTTTAATCGCATTATTTTTGATAACTAAGTTTTCACTACCAAAAATTTGAAAAGGAGTTTTCACACTATTAAATTGATTTTCAATGATTTGATAGTCTATGCTTCTGACATCTCTGTTTTGAGCGTAGCCCCAGTCTTTGGGCTGTTCCTTTCTACTCCACAAGTGTATGCCAATGAGTTCATTTTCAAAGAGATTATAGGCAATTTCATTTTTTTGTCCATGCTCAATAGCAATAGATTTTTGGTTATTTCTAAAAATATTACCCAGCATCAAAGTTTCATAGCTATATCCTCCCCAAATACCGTGATTACATTCTTCTATTCGGTTGTTAATGATTTTGTTGCGGCTAAAAGTTACTTCTACGCCGTTAGTAGGAGCGTGAGAGAAGTCATTGCTGTAAAGCAAGTTGTCGTTGCAACCTCCTTCGCCAGTGTCCATCGTTGTCTGCCCTGCCCAAAGGAAAAAGCCGTCGCCAGAGTGCGTTACCGAATTGTAGGCAAAAGTATTTTCATGGCTCTGCTCATAGACCAAAATCCCTGCGGAGTCTTGTCCTCTCTGATATACTTCGTGGCTATACCCTCTTACGTTCCAGTCTAATTGATTGTATATGACTTGGTTGCGACTACATCGGTACATGCCCACCCCAATACCAGAGTTAAAAGAAAAATTGTTGTTATAAAATAATCCGTCGTTGCAGTTGGTCATCATCAAGGCATTTTGTCCGTTGGTTATTGTGCAGTTATTTATTTGAGCCTTGTGGCAGTTTTTTAGGTAAATTCCCGCACCATATCGCAGCCACTCATCTTTTTCGTTTTGGTGATAGCTTAGCCAATCGGCTATATCTTCTCTTTCCTGATTGCTAAACAAGCGAGGGCGGTAGTTATAGCTAAAATCGCAATGGCTGATGGTTAATCCCTCCACACCTACCGCCATCAAAGCTACCTTAAACCCTTTGATAATCAGATTTTTAATGGTGATATTTTTACCTTTGACCCATACACCTAAGCCGTAGAATTTTTCAGGAGAGGTCGATGGTATATCGTTAGAGCCTTGTAAGGTAGCTCCTTGAAAGTCAATGGTTAAATTTTCTCCTTCAATAGTAATAACACTTTCTTGGAGGGAATCCTTGCCGTTGAGTTGGTAAATACTCTTCTTAATTAGGCATGTTTGAGAGAGAAGTAAGTTGTTGTTTAAAGCAACTTCTCTTTGGCAGGACGAGAGAAAGACCAGACACAAAAAAATGATAATCAGTAGTTTATATTGTTTCATTGGGCAATATGATTTTGTGCTTAAAAGTACAAAAAATAAAAGTAAAATCTTATTCATGCGATTTTACTTTCAAACTACTTTGTTTTACCAATAGTTATCTGTTTCTGAGCTTCATCAGTAAATAGAGCGGGAACATTACTGCTAATATCCAAAAAGCAATGTTTCCATAGTAATAGTAGGCAATAGACGCACCTAAAACAGACATAACAAAAAAGGGTTGAGAAATATCTGCTTTCTGACGGCTAATTCTGCTATTTTTTCGGAAACTGCCTCGTATGCGTCCTACGTAATGCTCTCCGTTCAATGTTCCATTTTGCTCTGCTTCTAATTCCCTTTTTGCCTGTGCGATTTTTTGGTTTATTTCATCTTTGATAGGGTCATAGTAGCGAGGTACGTACTCGAATCGCTTATGCTTAGGCAACTTGACAATTGAAGGTATTTTCATACTTTTATGCTTATATGTATTTTTTCTTTAACATTTCAAAGTAAAGAAAAATTCTACATATATCCTAATTGTAGAACAATCACCCGTTTAACAATTTGTTTAAAATGGGAATTTGTTTTTTCCTTAAAAAAACTACCACGGCACATGCCACAAAAACGATAATAGCTAAGAAAAATAACTGTCCGCCATCTCCCTGTACCTCAATTCCTAACTTAGTAAGATGCGAAAAAATAGCCCCCGCCATTACACCCATAGCGAGTAGCCCACCTGCCCATGCGGCTCTGGGTATGAGCAGAAGCACTGCGGCTATTAACTCAGCGATTCCGCTAATTATACGTCCCTCTGGCTCTATACCTAAGGTAGAGAAGATATACACAGACTCTGAGGCAGCAGTAAACTTAAAAAAGAGAGTTTGTAACAAAATAATGGCGGCAAGCGCTTGGGCTACCCAAGCAATGGTATTTTGAGTTTTATTCATGAAATTGAAATATTGTTGATTAAAAAATGAAGAATAGATTATTTACTTTTCTAACTTAGCATTACCAAAAAGTACAGAAAACCGCTTGCACCAAATCAAAACGTGATTCCGCTGCTCAATATTGATATTACTATTAAGTTCATAGCTAAAATTACCACTGCTTGCTTTGAGTGTACCGATTTCTATAAAATCGGTTGGGCTGGTACTTGTAGCTAAGTAAACCCGTAAATCCGGTCCGGGGTCTGTTCTGAAATTTTCAAAAACCAACAACTTCTTACTGTCTTGCGTAATTATCTTAGCGATACCAGAAGTAGGGTGGACTGCATTTTGGAAATTACCTTTGAAAAGGATAGTCGCATTAGACTTATCTAACATTTCATCTAATAAGGTTTCTTTTGTCTTACACGAATTGGACAAAAGTATGAATAACAAAAATATAATGCTTAACTTTTTCACAGTAATTCAGGTAGTTAAAATATTTTATTCCAGTTTTCATCTGCTTTCTTGCTAAGATTTTTTTCGTCTTTGTTCCACTCTTTCAGTGTATTATTGAAAAATTTATTGTAGAACAGAAAAAGCTTCCCGTTGGTAATTTTGTAAGTTTCGGGGTCTATGCTTACTTTTTCTCCTTTTGCTCCCATTGCATAGGCACACCACCCTCCATAAGCAGGTTCGTATTTGTCAGGGTTTGATTTAAACTTTTCAACATTCGCCTGATTAACAAAATGATATACTATCCCTTTATGAGTGTGTTTGATGTTTGCGTTCCCTTTGGTAGGTTTTCCATCAAAGTAGGAAACTGGGTCATATCCTTGCAAAGCTACTTCTTTTTCTAAGTTGAAGTGCGATTTACGCTTGGCTATTTCATCTTGAGCAAAAATCATTTTACTTTGCGTCAAGAGAAAAATAATTAGAATGAATGGCAAAACTTGTTTTAACATTTACTTCACTTGTTTATAAATGATGCACAGATATATAATTTGAAAAATACATGAGTTTTGATTTTTGGCAATTAAGTATTTGAAAATCTGCTGGCTTTCCAAACTTATGTAATATTACATTACAAATAAAGTGCATGATTAAACAAGCAAGTGTCTGTAAAATGACAAAATCGCTAATTTTACTTGACAATATTTAGTTTCCTATCTTGGAGGTTTCCTCAAAAGTAATCTTGATGCGTGGCAAATCTACATACCAGTCTGCATGAGGCGACCATTCTGCACACTCAGGGCATTGGGTTTGGCGATGCACAAAACTGCACTGCGGGCATTGTCCGTATGTATCAAAGGTATTCCATATACACCCACAATGACAAGCCCAATATTTCCCACCGTCGGGTTCCCAATCACACTTAGGACATCTTATTTTTTCTCCGTTGTTTTTCATCTTTAAAAGAAAAGGTTTATTATGCTAAAAATCAAATTTTTAACCAAATATAGAAAAAAGTAAGATTAAACCAAATTTGCTTGTTTTGGTATATCAATTTTTAAATTTCCGTTGCTGAATAAAAAAAATAAACCCCAAGAGAATTGATAAAAAAAGAAACAGAAGTAAACTAAAAAATCTCTACAAAATTTAAAAAGTGGGGCAAAGAGGAAATACCAGCAGGATTTCCCGAACCTTGTGGATATTTCCTCTTTATAATCAGTCTATTAGTTCCTTAGTGGTTTGCCTTTGAATAGAATACTGTGAATACGCTCCAAAGTTTTAGGCTCACCTGCAAGAGAAAGGAAAGCCTCTCTTTCTAAATCAAGTAAGTACTGTTCGGATACTAAGGAGGGAGCAGAAAGGTCTCCTCCTGCCATTACCCAAGCCAATTTACGAGCAATTTTGGCATCGTGTTCAGAAATATAGTTGCCGTAAAGCATACCATTCACCCCTGCATAAAAAGCGGCTAAGGCAGTTTGCCCTAATACCTTGATGTCCTTACGCTGTGCAGGTTGAGTATAGCCTGCCTCTGCCAATTCTATTGCTTTGTGCTTGGCATCGGCAAGTAGGCGAGAGCGATTCATAGTAACTGCATCGCTTTGACGCAAGTACCCCATGGCTCTTGCCTCTTCGGCAGAGGTTGCAACTTTTGCAGTAGCGATATTCATAAAATACTCTTGCAAGCGGTTTAGCTCTACGTCCCCTTTGGCGTAACTATCTGAGGCTCTTAGCGTCATTTCTTTTGTTCCCGCTCCCGCAGGAATCAAACCTACGCCAAACTCTACTAAGCCGATATAGAGTTCGCAATGCGCTTGAATATGGTCGGCGTGTAGATTTAGTTCGCAGCCTCCTCCCAAAGCCAAGCCTGCAGGCGCAGTTACTACGGGAATAGAAGAGTATCTTGCACGCATCATGGAGTTTTGGAAATAGGCAATCATCATGTTGATTTCGTCCCACTCTTGGTCGCCTGCATACATGAAAAGCGTGGCTAAGTTTGCCCCTGCAGAAAACTGAGGTGCTTCATTCCCAATGACTAAGCCTCTGAAATCGGTTTCTGCTTTGGTAATAGCTGTATTCAAACCTTCCAAGACTTCTTGCCCAAAGGTATTCATTTTGGAGTGAAACTCCAACCCTGCAATGCCATCGCCCAAGTCAAAAATTGTTGCTCCTGCATTGCCCCATATCTTGTTGGTTTTGCGGATATTATCCAAAATAATAAAGCCTTCGGTGCCGGGAATAGTTTTATAAGACTTACTTGGGATGTCGTAATATTTGCGAATCCCATTTTCCACCTTGTAGAAGGATTCATTGCCTCCTGCCAACATTTCATATACCCACTGAGCGGGCTTTTGCCCTGCCGCTTCCATTTTACCCAAAGTTTCTTTTACACCGAGCAAATCCCAAGTTTCAAAAGGACCTAATTCCCAAGCAAAACCTGCACAAATCGCCTTATCAATTCTGTATAATTCATCAGCAATTTCAGGGATACGGTAAGTTACATATTTGAATAAATCGTAGAAAGTAGCACGATAAAACTCGCCTGCTCTGTCTTCAAAATTGATAAGTTTTACGATTCTTTCTTTCAGATTTTCAATCTCTTTGGTAGCTTCTAAGGCTTTAAAACTTACTTTTTTCTGTTGAGGTTTGTACTCAAAAGTTTGCAAGTCCAGAGTAAGGATTTCGCTTTTGCCTTCGGGGGTTTTTACTTTTTTGAAAAAGCCCTGTCCTGTCTTGTCGCCAAGCCACTTGCGGTTTTGTAATTCCTTGACAATATCAGGCAAAACAAACATATCCCTGCTCTCGTCGTGAGTCAGAGTAGCATACAAATTATTGGCGACGTTGATAGTAGTATCTAACCCTACTACATCAGAGGTGCGGAAAGTTGCAGATTTTGCCCTACCGATAACCGGACCTGTCAAAGCATCTACCTCATCGACAGTTAAGCCGAACTTAGCAATGCTGTGCATGCCTGACATCATAGAGTAAACACCAATGCGGTTAGCGATGAAAGCAGGCGTATCTTTGCAGAGTACGGTATCTTTGCCTAAGTACAAGTCGCCATACCACATCAAGAAATCAACTATCTCGGGCAAAGTTTTTTGTGAAGGAATAATCTCCAACAGTTTCAAGTAGCGAGGCGGATTGAAAAAGTGCGTACCGCAAAAATGTGCTTGAAAGTCTTCACTTCTGCCTTCAATCATTAGGTGCATAGGAATCCCTGAGGTATTAGAAGTAATCAGCGTACCTTTTTTTCTGTACTTTTCAACGTCCTCGAATACTTTTTTCTTAATGTCCAAACGCTCTACGACAGCCTCTAATACCCAGTCGCAATCTGCAATTTTTTTCATATCATCGGTGAAATTGCCTAATTGGACTAATGATGCAACGGACTGTGTAAAGACAGCAGAGGGACTTGCTTTTAAGGTATTAGCAAAAGCCTCGTTCACGATGCGATTGCGGACAGCAGGGTGTTCTAAGGTCAAACCTTTGGCTTTTTCTGCCTCCGAAAGCTCAAAAGGAACGATGTCCAACAAGAGGACTTCAACACCGATATTGGCAAAATGGCAGGCAATTCTCGACCCCATGATGCCCGAACCCAAAACGGCTACTTTTTTTATGCTACGATTTTTCATGCTTTAATTTTATGCTTTATATTATTGATTGTTAATTGCTTGTTATTGAAATAGTTTGATAGATACTTGTATGGTTTTTTATTTGATTTAGCTTTTAATTCTATTTTATTCCCTTTGATATACTCAATAAACAAAGAAGAATCATTTTTCTCCAAAATATTGGACTTGCCCACATTAGGCTCGCCTATGAAAATATTGACCTGCTTACAATCTAACTGCAAGTATTTGATAGATTTGAAGTTTTGAATTTCTAAGTTAAGTATCTGATTTTCCATGAGGTTTCCTAATTGGCTCTAAAATTAGTATGCTTGCATAACATTTCCAAAAAATATTGGACAAAAGATTTTGGCAATGTACGAATAAAAAACCCTTACAAGTTGGGCTTGCAAGGGCGAAAAGAAAAAAATCAATTACTCATTTTTTTATTGTATCTCTACTTGTCTGCTTACCATCGGCTCATGAGGGTACTTAGTGGGTAGGAAAATGTGCAAAACACCATTTTCTAACTTAGCTGTAATTCCCTCGTCGTCTATGGTATCATTCAAAGTGAAAGAACGATAGAGGTTTTCTTGGTGAAATTCTTTGACTATGAAATCCTCTTCTTGCTCTTTGACTTTGCTTTTTACTGCCGAAACCTTCAACACGCCATTTTCTATGCTTACTCTTACTGCCTCCTTATCAAAGCCCGGAAGGGCAACCTGCAAGTTGTATCCCTTCTCGTTTTTACTTAGATTAGTGGCGGCTTCCTCTTTAGCCAGCCAACTCTTGCGGAAGGGAGAATGCGCTAAAAACCGATTTTCCTCAAAGAAATGGTCGATATCGGTGCTAAATCTTTCAAAAGTCTTATTTTTCGTTGTTCCAAGGTATGACATATTCTTTCAAGTTTTATACATCAAAATTAACTTGTATTAAGTAAGAAAAAAATGACATAGATGTAACTACTTAGGTGATTTTTATCATGTTTGTATCTATTTTTTTAATTGGTACATGCGCCTAATTTTATTTATCAAATACAATTTCTGCGTAGTAAAACTTTTAGGGTGCATTTGTGAAAAAAGCCACTCAAATTCTTGGAAACGAGCAGGTTCTTTTTCTCTGAATAATTGAGGATTGATATTTTTCCCTATCAAGTATTTTTCAAAATCGCTTTCCATAAGGCAATAGTATAAAACAAATCTGTTGCTACGTGCTTAAACTAAAAATTTATTCACACAACAATGCTAAATATTACAAATTTGAAATAAAATTCTTAACTTTGTTTGATAAAAATTTTCATTCTAAAAATGACTGTTGTACTTGAAACGCCAAGAAAAAGTTTGAACTTAGGCTTCTCTTATTTGCATGGCACTCTTGGCATTTTTTCCAAAGACAAAGATGTGCGTGTTTACTCGCAAGGGACTTATATCTGCTTGGAAGTCAGTGCTAAAACTCCTTTGCCTGACGTCGTACTTACTTCTAAGTCAAGAGAAAAAAGAAATAAGTATCACCAGTTATTAAATCCCTTAGTTGTGATGGAGATTCTTTCTAAATCTACCAAAAATCTCGACCAAACGCAAAAATGAGTAAAATGCCGCTGTTATTTATGTTTACCTACACCATTCGTTCTATCACTATTGCCTTACTCAGTAGAAAATCCATAACTTTGCAACTTTTACCAATTAGACGGGGTCTTACAAAGGTGCTTTACCAAAAAGGCAAAAATTAATAAGACAAGAAATATTCGAGATGCTTTATCCCAAAAATTTTGAAGAGAAAATCGGCTTTGATAAAATCAGAGAATTACTCAAAGAAGAGTGTAGGGGAACGCTGGGGCAGTCCTTTGTTGATAAAATCAGATTTTCAGATAATTACGAGGTGATTTTAAAACTGCTGCGCCAAACCGATGAGTTTATTAAAATCATTCAAGCGGGCGAGCCTTTCCCTAATAGCTATTTTTTAGATGTAACTACTTCCTTAGACAAAGCAAGAATAGAAAATACTTTTTTGATGGAAGAGGAGTTCCAAGATTTGAAAATGTCTTTGGGGACTTTCTTTAAGTGCATAGAATTTTTGGAAAAAAAAGATGAAAAACTTTTCCCCACACTCAAAGAACTGTGTAACAACTTGCGCATTGACAAGACTTTACTCAAAGAAATAGAAAAAATCATAGACGACAGGGGAAAGGTCAGAAACAATGCCTCTCCCGAACTTCAGCGAATCAGAGCGAGTATGTTGGAGGCACAAAATAGTGCAAGGAAAAAGTTAGAGGCTATTTTGAAATCGCTCAAAGGGCAAAACTTGGTCAATGAAGATACCTCTTTGACGATTCGTGAAGGTCGCATGGTCATTCCCTTAGCCGTAGAATACAAACGCAGAATCAAAGGTTTTGTACATGATACCTCCTCCTCTGGGCAGACGGTTTATATAGAGCCAGAGGAAGTCTTAGAAATTAACAATGAAATCAGAGAGTTAGAGTACGAGGAGAAGCGAGAAATAGTACGTATCCTCACAGCGCTTACTGACAAGATACGCCCTCATGTACCTGATTTGAAAAGAGCCTATTCCTTTTTAGGCATCATAGATTTTATTCGTGCCAAAGCCCAATTTTCCTTAAAAATTGGAGCCAATTTCCCCAATTTAGTCAAAAAACCTGCCTTAGACTGGCATCATGCCAAGCACCCTTTGCTTTTTCTTAATTTTCAGAAACAAGGAAAAAATGTTGTACCACTAAGTATTAGATTAGACGAAAAAAATAGGATTTTACTCATTTCAGGACCTAACGCAGGCGGAAAATCTGTTTGCCTGAAAACGGTAGGTTTACTCCAATACATGTTGCAGTGTGGTTTGCTCATTCCTGCGATGGAAGGAGCAAAATGTGGTATTTTTGAAAATTTATTTATTGATATTGGAGATGAGCAATCTATTGAAAATGACCTTAGTACATATAGTTCCCATTTGAAAAACATGAAGCATTTTACCTTATTTGCCAATGAGAAAACGCTTTGCCTCATAGATGAATTTGGGACGGGAACGGAGCCACAACTTGGCGGAGCGATAGCGGAGGCTATTTTAGAAGATTTGAACGAAAAAAAGGTGTATGGAGTCATTACTACGCACTACGCCAACTTGAAAGTTTTTGCCGAAAATACGGAGGGAGTCATCAATGGAGCGATGCGTTACGATGTCAAACAGTTAGAGCCTCTTTTTGAGTTGGAGATAGGAACACCGGGAAGTTCTTTCGCCTTGGAAATCGCCCAAAAAATAGGTCTGCCGCGAAGTATTACGCAAAGTGCAAGACAAAAAGTAGGCAAGGACAAGATAGACATGGAAAAACTATTGACGGAGTTGGAACTGGACAAGAAGTTTTACAGGGAAAAAAATAAAGAGTTGCAAGAAACGCAAAAGCAATTAGATAAGACCTTAAAAGAGTATGAAAAGCTTAAAAATTTCCTTGAAAACCACCGTAAGCAACTTATGAACGAAGCAAAGGCACAAGCTAAAAACTTACTCAAAGAAGCCAACCAAAAAATAGAGGGAGTCATTAAGGAAATTAAAGAAAACCAAGCAGAAAAGGAAAAAACAAAGACCATAAGAAAGGAACTTGACGAGTATAAAGAAAGCCTGACACCTGAAACTGTAATTATCGATAGGCAGGAGGAAGATAACCTCAACGAAGAAGTAGAGGAGATAGGGGGGAGTATAGAAGTTGGTGATTTTGTCAAACTTAAAGACCAAAACGCCGTGGGGGAGGTCTTAGCTATTAGAAGCAAAGATGCTACTGTTTCTATTGGAGATTTGAAATCTACTATCAAGCTAAATAGATTGGTCAAAATCAAGCGAAAGGTATATGAGCAAGCAACAAAAAAACCTGTGGCACCTGCATATACTTCTATGGACATGATAGAAAAAATGCAAAACTTCTCCTCGCGTTTAGATGTGCGCGGGGACAGGGCTGAGGAGGCTCTTGCCAAAGTAGCCACGCTTATAGACGAGGCTATTTACTTGAATCAGCATGAGTTATATATTGTACATGGCAAGGGAGATGGTATTTTGCGAAACCTCATTCGCGAGCATCTCCGCAATTACAAGGAAGTTGCTTCCATACAAGATGAACATGCAGATAGGGGAGGGGCTGGAGTTACCATAGTAAAATTGAAGTAAAATTTTACCCTTCGTTCAATCTGTTAAAATTGTAATGTCCCGAAGTCGCATAGAGCATTACATCGTCCTCTGTCCATTGGGCAACATCTTTGATAGGGGACATTTCGCCTCGGTGCATAACAGCTAAGGTATCACAAACGCCAAAAAGTTCCGGCAAATACGAACTTATCATTACTATTGCCTTGCCTTGACTGGCTAATTGTTGTATAAGTCGGTAAATCTCTGACTTGCTCCCTACGTCTATTCCTCTGGTAGGTTCGTCTAAAAAGAGAATTTCGCTTTCATGGTGAAGCAGGCGAGCCAAGCATATTTTTTGTTGATTCCCTCCTGATAGTCCACTAATTGCTTGGTCTATATGTTGATACTTACAAGCCAATTTATCAGCCCAGTGCTGCGCATTCTGCCTTTCTTTTTTTAAGTTTAAAAAGCCCAATGGAGCGTACTGGCTTAAAGCAGATAGCGTCAGATTGGTAGCAATCGAGAGATTTAGTGCCAAACCTTCTTCTTTGCGGTTTTCACTTAACAAATTGATGCCCCTATCCAAAGCGACTGGTGGACTGAGATAGTAAGCTTTGATATGAGGATATTTTTTGACTTTGATTTGTCCATTTTTTACTTTTTCTAAGCCAAAAATAGCCCTCACTGTTTCAGAGCGTCCTGCACCTATGAGTCCTGCTAAGCCTAAAATTTCGCCTCTGCGTAGTTTAAAATTTATGTTTTTAAGATTAATATTATTTCCTAAGTGGTTGATTTCTAAGATAATCTCTCCCGCTGTATGTGGAATATTAGGGTAAAGCTCTTCTACTGAGCGTCCTACCATTTGCTTAATGATTTCAGGAATAGTCATATCTTGCATACTGCCCGCACTTACTGTTTCTCCATCTCTGAGTATAGTAAAGCTATCACTGATTTCCTTGACCTCTTCCAAGAAATGGCTAATATAAATTACTGCAATGCCTTGCTTTTTAAGTGTTTGTATGACTTTGAATAGGGCTTGGGTGTCTTCTGCGGAGAGTGAACTTGTCGGCTCGTCCATAATGATAATCTTTGCCTGAGCGACCAAGGCGCGTGCAATTTCTACTAACTGCTGTTTGCCTATGCTCAATGTACCGACCTTAGCAGTAATAGGGAGGGCTTGCCCCAATAAATAAAGAGCCTGTTTTACTTTCTCTTGGCTATCTTTGACAAAACCCCATTGGGTAGGCTCTATGCCAAGCATAATATTTTCTTCTACGGTAAGATGGGGCGCTAAGGTAAGTTCTTGGTAAATCATCGCAATTCCTAACTTGCGACTATCCGAGGGGCTTTTAGGTAGGTAAGGCTGTCCGTTAAAAAACATTTGCCCACTGTCAGGCTGATGCGCTCCACTAATAATTTTCATGAGCGTACTTTTACCCGCCCCGTTTTCTCCTATCAAGGCATGGACTTCTCCTTTTTTTACATGCAAAGAAACTCCTTTAAGGGCTTTTACCACGCCAAAGGATTTATAAATTTTTTGTAAAGCAAGCAAGTAATCCATTGGCAAATCAATAGCTATTTCCCAAGTAAAGTCCTAACCTCTTTTAAAACCTCGTCGGTAAGTGGTTTAGTAATGAACTTAATCACGTAATTGTTATTCACAATTTTGTCTATATCTCTTTTATTATCTGAACTTGACAAGATGATAACCTTGCACTTTTTCTTGATATTATCAGGGAACTTCTCGAACTCATATAAGAATACGAATCCATCTACTATGGGCATATTGATGTCCAAGAAAATCAAATCAGGAAGGTTTATATCATTGTTTTGTTCTGATTCCAAATATTGCAAAGCACTTTTCCCTGAGTTTTTAATTTCAGTACGCTTGGCAAACTTGGTAAGCTCGATGATACGCTTACTGATAAAGTTATCAGTATCATTATCATCTACTAACATCACTAAATCAACGGCAGGTGAAGTCATATTAATTTAATTTGGCTAAAAATCTTTTAACAAATATATTGTTTAAGTCATTTTAATTCCTCAAAAATAAAATGATTTTTATTTATACAAATACTTTTTTGTATCTTTTTGCAAAACTAATGAAAATTAAATACATTAGGCAGTACGCCACATCAGTAATATGAGCAATGTTTTAAAAGATTTATCTTGCGGTTTTTATTTTAGCATTGGAAGGCAGGCTTTACAAAATTTTAAATAAGCAGGCTTTTATTTTATATTTTTTATTTACCAATCCCTATTTTTGCACCTCAATTTGTACAAATATTAATATAGACATAGTGAAACGTAAGTTTCCTATACTTTACACCTCCACTTTTCACTAATCGCTAACGTATGAAAGTGCTAAAATTTGGTGGTTCTTCGGTACAGACACCAGAAAGAATCCGCAACGTAGTAAAAATTATCAAAGCAGACAAACAAGCAAGGGTAGTGGTATGCTCTGCCTTCGGAGGAATCACTGACCAACTCATCAGCACAGCAAAAATGGCTGAGCAAGGAGATGAGGACTACAAAAACCTTTTCAAAGAAATTGAAAAAAGACACATTGATGCCGCCAAAGAACTCATAGAAATCAAAAGACAGAGCAGCGTAGTGGCTCAGGTAAAAAATCTTCTAAACGAATTAGAAGAACTTTTAGAAGGAATTTTTTTGCTTAGGGAATTAAGTAAGCGGACTTTGGACAATATTGTGAGTTTTGGTGAGCGATTTTCTTGCTATATCATTAGCGAATACGCCAAAGACGAAGGTTTGAACGCCTCCTATTTAGATACAAGAAAAGTCATTAAAACCAATAATAACTTTACTAATGCGGCAGTTGATTTTGAGGCAACAGACAAACTCATTCGACAATACATTGCACAGCACCCTGAGCTTCAAATTGCCACAGGTTTCATAGGCTCTAACGCAGAAGGAGTAACGACTACTTTAGGTCGGGGAGGCTCAGACTATACAGTTTCTATCTTTGGCGCTGCCCTTGATGCCTCTGCAATTGAGATATGGACTGATGTAGATGGGGTAATGACGGCAGACCCCCGCAAGGTCGCACAGGCTTTCCCCGTTCCTACGCTGACTTATGAGGAGGCGATGGAACTTTCGCATTTTGGGGCAAAAGTAATTTATCCTCCTACGATGGTGCCTGCTCTGAAAAAAAATATTCCTATCCTTATTCGCAATACTTTTAATCCTGACTTCAAGGGTTCTATTATTTACAATCAATCCAGCAACGACGGCAAAGCAGTGAAAGGTATTACTTCTATTAGTAATATTGCTCTTTTGCGCGTGCAAGGCAGCGGCATGGTAGGGGTAGCAGGGGTTTCTGCCAGATTATTTGGCGCCTTGGCAAAGGAAAGTATCAGCGTTATCTTAATTACGCAAGCCTCCTCCGAACATTCTATCTGCTTTGCTGTGAAACCAGAAGAAGCACCTTTGGCGGTAAAACTTATCAATGAGGAGTTTGCGATTGAAATTCAGAGAAGTGAAATTGATAAGGTAGTGGCGGAGTACGACCTTTCCATAGTAGCAATCGTAGGGGAAAACATGAAAAAAACTTCTGGGGTAGCAGGAAAAATGTTCCAATCTTTGGGGAAAAATGGGATTAATATCACTGCTATTGCACAGGGTTCTTCCGAGTTAAATATTTCTGTAGTAATTAAAAAAGAGGACGAGGTAAAAGCGCTTAGGGCATTACATCAGGCTTTTTTCCTCTCAGACATCAAAGTTATCAATGTGTTCATTGTAGGGGTAGGGCTGATAGGAAGCACGCTTTTGAAGCAAATGCAAGAGCAGAAAAATTACCTATTGAAAGAGTATAGTATTGATTTTAAGGTAATAGCACTGGCGAATAGTAAGAAAAAACTTTTTGATGTCAATGGGATAGACCTTGCCGTTTGGAAAGAACGCTTGCTCAACTCGCCCGAGGCTATGGACATGGAGAGTTTTGTGAAAGAAATGGAACAGCTCAACTTACCAAACTCTGTTTTTATAGATAACACAGCAAGTGCTTTGGTTTCAAGTTTTTATGAAAGAATACTCAAAGCAAGTATCTCCATCGTTACTCCTAATAAAATTGCTTCCTCAAGCGGCTATCACCAATACCAAAATCTTAAAGACTTAGCCAAGAAGCACGATGTCGTCTATCTTTACGAAACTAATGTAGGCGCTGCTCTACCTGTTATTAGCACCTTACAAGACTTGGTCAATAGTGGGGATAAAATTTTGAAAATCGAGGCGGTACTTTCAGGGACTCTCTCTTACATTTTCAACACCTTTGACAGTACAAAAAAATTCAGCGAAGTAGTCAAAGATGCCAAACTCAAAGGCTATACCGAGCCAGACCCCAGAGAAGATTTGAGTTGCTCTGATGTAGCGCGTAAAATCCTGATTCTCACTCGTGAGTGTGGCTATCCTATGGAAAGTTCTGATATAACTATTCACGGCTTTATTCCTGAAAACTGTCAGAAAGCCCCCTCTGTGGAAGAGTTTTTCATAGAGTTAGAAAAGTCAGATGCCTATTTTGAGGAAATGCGAGCCAAAGCAGAAAAAGAAGGAAAAGTGCTAAGGTGCATTGCCAAGTTCGAGAATGGCAGAGCAGATATTGCCTTGCAAGCGGTAGGGAAAGAGCATCCTTTCTACCAACTTTCTGGAAGCGATAATATCATTGCTTTTACTACAGCACGCTATCCTGAAAGACCTCTTTTAGTCAAAGGGGCAGGAGCGGGAGCAGAAGTAACCGCCGCAGGCGTATTTGCTGACATGATTCGTATTGCGAATTATCTGTAAATCTTTGATTTTTCTAAAAGGCAGAGGCTGTCCCTGTTGGACAACCTCTGTTTATTGGGACAGACGCTTGCTTAATTCTTCTTTTCTTCCTTCGCCGCTTTTTCTTTGGCTCCTTTGAAATCCCCTGCTTTAATAATGCTGATTTTTTCTGGCTTAATGAATTTCTGCATTGCCGCTTTGATTTGCCCTGGGGTGAGGGCTTGTACTTTTTTCTCTAATTCTTCGTCCCAAGTAATTTCGCGGTTCAGGTACAAATTGTTATTGAGCGTACTTGCCAAAGAGGCATCTTGGGAGCGGCTCACCTGCCTACTTTGCAACCAACCTGACTTGGCAGCGGCGACTTCATCTGCTGTAAAACCCTCTTGGAGAGCCTTATCTATCTCTTCGCGGAATGCTTTTTCCAAACGTTCTACGTTCTCTGGGGCATAAATCGCATAAGCAAAGAAAGAACCTGTTTTGTCTAAGGCATTGGCAGAAAAACTTGAGCCTACTCCATAGCTAATGCCTTCTTTCTGACGAATACGCACTGCTAAGCGAGAGTTGAGAAATCCACCTCCTAACATGAAGTTACCCAGCAACATCGCAGGATAGTCAGGGTCGTCATCTCTAATAGCTAAGTTAGATGCGGCGATAAAAAATGCGTTGGCTTTATCAGGAGTTTCTATACTTTCATTGATAGCAGGTGCATCTTTGTAAATGCTTGCTAATCTTTCAAATTTCTTAGGGCTTTTCCAACTGCCAAAGTGTTGCTCTAATGTATTGCGTACTTCATTTTCATCAAAGTCGCCTACTACGGTTATAGTTGCATCAGAAGCACCATAAAAATCCTTGTAAAACTGTTTGACTTGGTCTATGGTAGTGGCTTTGATGCCTGCTAAACTTTCGTCTATGTCCTCGGCGTATCTTGGGTCGTCCTTGCCGTAAGGAGAAAGGTGCTTATTAATCTTGTTGAAAGCAATACTTTGTGGTTCACTTCTTTGTTGCTCTATGCCTGAAATGTCCTCTTCTTTCATTTTATCTAACTCATCAGCAGGGAAAGAAGGCTCTTTTAGCACCTCAGCAAGCAAGTTGATAGCTGGGACAAGATTTTCTCGTGTGGTTTCTATATTGACACTGGCTTGGGTAGCTCCGCCAAAGATATTTACTCTTGCTTTAAGTTTGTCAAATTCGTCTTTGATTTGTTGGCGTGTTTTATTTTTTGTTCCTTTATCTAACATTCTTGCGGCATAGGCGGCGGCATTTGCCTTGTTTTTAAGGCTTTGTAAGTCTCCAAAGCGCATAGTCATGCGGAAGGAAACAACTTCGCCTCTGGTTTTTTTAGAAAGCAAAGCTACCTTTGCGCCATTGGCTAAGGTACTTTTCTTAGTGCGGGCATTGATATTGGCAGGAGAGGGGTCAAACTCTTCGCCTTGTTTGACGGTTTCTGTCCCTTTGTAGTCCCTAACCAATGCCTCTACATCTGGCATATCGGGAATTTCTGCCCTATCAGGTTTTTCAGTAGGAATAAATATGCCTACGGTGCGATTATCAGGTTTCAAATAATAAGCCGCCACCCTTTTCACATCGTCTAAAGTAACTTTTTTCAACCTATCTCTACTAATAAAAAGCAAGCGCCAATCACCTGCTCCGATTGCCTCACTCAGCCTCAATGCTACTGTTTGTGAAGAATTAAAAGAAAGTTCTAAATTTTTCAAAATATCATTTTTAGCGCGTTCTACCTCCTCGGCAGTAGGAGGGTTAGATGTTGCTAATTCATCAAAACTTTTAAGTAGGATATTCTTAGCTTCGTCTAATGACTTATCTTTGGCTATCTCTGCGAAGCCCATGAGCTGTCCTCCTTCGCGGAAAGCCATAGAAAAGGAATACACGCTGTTCGCTTTTTTGGTGTCTATCAGATTTTTATACAATCTCCCATAGGGTTGTCCTCCTAAGATATTGCCTAATACTTCCACCGCGGGGGCATCAGCATGAGCACTTGGGGGAGTATGGTAGAATACTCCTGCCAACTGCACATCGCCTACTCTGCGAAGCGTAACGAAGCGTTCTCCGTCTTGGGTAGGGTCTTTGGTGTAATAAACGGGGAGTTCGCGCGTAGGTTTGGGGATGACGCCAAAGTATTGGTTTATCATTTCTAATGTTTTGGCTTCATCAAACTTCCCAGCTACAGTAAGTACTGCATTGTCAGGCTGATAGTATCTCTTATAAAAAGCCTGTAAGCGTTCTATGGGTACATTCTCAATGTCGCTTCTCGCCCCAATGGTCGACTTGCCGTAGTTATGCCAAAGGTAAGCCGTAGAGGTCATGCGTTCCATGAGTACACCAAAGGGGTCGTTTTCTCCCGCTTCAAATTCGTTTCTGACCACACTCATCTCGCTGTCTAAGTCTTTTTTGGCAATAAAAGAGTTTACCATGCGGTCAGCTTCCAAGTCCAATGCCCATTTTAGGTTCTCTTCTGTAGCGGCAAAAGTTTCAAAATAATTGGTGCGGTCAAGCCAAGTAGTTCCGTTCGGACTTGCTCCGTGTTCGGTCAGCTCTTGTGGAATATTGGGGTGCTTAGGCGTTCCTTTAAAAACCAAATGTTCTAAGAGGTGTGCCATGCCTGTTTCTCCATAGTTTTCGTGTTTTGAACCTACTAAGTAAGTAATATTCACTGTAATAGTAGGTTTGGAGGGGTCTGGGAAAAGCAATACTCGCAAGCCGTTATCCAAGCGATATTCTGTAATTCCTTCTACTGTGGTTACTTTGACAGGAGGTTTAGGTTTAACAACCAAGTTGGGCTGTTCGTTAGTTGCATTATTGTTTTTAGGTTTGCTATCTTTTTTTTGAGCAAGGGTCTGAGTGCTAAACAGCAAGCATACCAGCAGACCGGTAAGCATAATTTTTTTCATAAGCGTAAGATTATATTAGTATAATGCAAAGTTATCACTGGATAGTGAAAATACGTGCTTTTAAGGGAAATTAACTTTCTTAATGCTTTATCTTTGAAAATGACAAAGTATGTGAGCCTGCCTATATAAATAAAAATACCTTTGCTTCTGTCTGAAGACAAAGGTATTTCTTGAAATGTACTAACTACGTAATTAGTTGAGTGATTGAAGTGCTTGTTTTATAGCCTCAAAATTAGGGAGGTTTCCTGCGGATTCTAAAACTTCTGCATAGCGAATGATGCCTTCTTTGTCCACTACAAAAGCTGCGCGCTTAGCTACTCCTTTCATGCCCATAACAAACTCCTCGTAGTAAGCATCGTAAGTTTTTGAAGTTTCTTTATTGAAATCTGATAGCAAGGGGAAGTTTAAGCGTTGGTCTTCTTTGAACTTAGCCAAAGTAAAGGGAGAATCCACAGAGATAGCTAATATTTCTGCGTTCAGCCCACTGTAATAGGTTAGGTCATCTCTCATAGTGCAAAGTTCGGTAGTACATACGCTTGTAAATGCCATAGGAAAGAAAAGGACTACTACGTTTTTGCCCTTGTAATCGCTTAGACTTACTTCTTTTTTTTCTGAATTAAAAAGTTTAAAATCAGGTGCTTTGTCGCCAATTTTTAACATGGTATTTCTTTATTTTTATTTATACAATTGCGAGATAAATGATGATTGCTAAGATGGTATTGGTTTTTACTTTTTTAAGGCATTGACCATCGTTTCCCCAATAAGTGCGGGGGATTCTACTACATGTAAGCCACATTCTTTCATAATTTTCATTTTTGCGGCGGCAGTATCTGCGGCTCCGCCTATGATAGCGCCAGCGTGTCCCATCCTTCTGCCGGGAGGGGCGGTTTGCCCTGCAATGAAACCTACGACGGGTTTTGTTCCGTTTTCTTTAATCCAATAAGCGGCTTCTGCTTCCATACTCCCCCCAATTTCCCCTATCATAATAATTCCCTCGGTTTCAGGGTCTGCCATAAGCAGTTTGATGGCTTCCAAAGTAGTCGTTCCAATGATGGGGTCGCCACCAATACCTATACAGGTGGACTGCCCTAAGCCTGCTTTGGTGATTTGGTCGACGGCTTCATAAGTGAGCGTTCCAGAGCGAGATACGATACCAATAGTACCTTTTTTGTGAATGAAACCGGGCATGATGCCTACTTTGGCTTCCTCTGGGGTAATGACGCCGGGGCAGTTCGGTCCGATTAAAGTAACATCTTTTTTATTTTTGAGATAAGTTTTAACCATCATCATGTCTTTGACGGGAATACCCTCTGTAATACAGATAATCACCTTGATACCTGCATCTGCGGCTTCCATAATGGCATCTGCCGCAAAAGCAGGTGGCACAAAAATAATAGATACATCTGCCCCTGTTGCTTGGACTGCGTCGAGTACTGTATTAAAGACAGGACGTTCCAAGTGCATCTGCCCTCCTTTGCTTGGAGTAACTCCACCTACTACATTGGTGCCGTACTCTATCATTTGTTGGGCATGAAATGTTCCCTCAGAACCTGTAAAACCCTGTACGATGACTTTTGAATTTTTATTTACTAAAACGCTCATTGTCTTATGTTTATAGTTTTATACTAAGAAAACTTAAAATTGCGACTACCTATAAGGCTTACAAAAATAGATTTTTCAAACACAATTCCTTAAAACAAGATTGAAAATATTTTATGTAAGAATCAAATTTTGCGATAATTTCGTAGCTTAAACAAAGGATATAACTTTGGGAAAGTTGAACAAAATGCTTTTGTGCGAGTATTTATTTACAGTAAAAAAATAAAATTAAAATATCTATTCTCTTGGAAACAACTTTAAAAAATGATTTGCTCTTGCGTGCTGCGCGTGGTGAGCGTGTGGAGCGTCCCCCTGTGTGGCTGATGCGCCAGGCAGGACGTATTTTACCTGAATACAGAGCAGTGAGAGACCGTTTGAAAGATTTTATTGAATTGGTGAAAACTCCTGAGCGCGCCGCAGAGGTTACTATCCAGCCCGTTGATATTTTGGGAGTAGATGCGGCGATTATTTTTTCTGACATCTTGGTCATCCCAGAAGCTATGGGTCTGCCTTATGAAATGGTAGAAAAAAGAGGTCCTTTTTTTCCTAAAACCATTGAAAAAGAAGAAGATATTAAAAAATTGAAAGTTGCTGATGCAGCTTCTGACTTAGCCTATGTAGCTGAGGCTATTCGCATTGCTAAGCGAGAATTGTCGGGGAGAGTGCCGTTAATCGGTTTTGCGGGGGCGCCTTTTACTATATTTACCTACATGGTAGAGGGGAGCGGGTCTAAGACCTTTTCCAAAGCTCGCCGAATGATGTATCAAGCCCCTGAGCTTGCTCATGCGCTTTTGCAGAAAATCACAGATAGTACAATTAATTATCTGAAAGAGCAAATCAAAGCAGGTGCAGACCTTGTCCAACTTTTTGACTCTTGGGCAGGTATCCTTACCCCAGAGCATTACCAAGCGTTTGCCATTCCTTACATGGCTCAACTTTGCCGAGCTATCAGCCAAGTGCCTAAAACCGTATTTGCCAAAGGAGCATTTTTTGCCCGCAAGCAACTCAGTCAATTACAATGCGATGTTATTGGCTTAGACTGGACAATGAACCCACAGGAGTCAAGACAAATTATTGGGGAAAATAAAACGCTGCAAGGAAACTTAGACCCTTGTGTGCTTTATGGCTCTTATGAGGTCATTCGCAAAGAAACGCAAGATATGTTAGCTGCTTTTGGTGGACAAAGGCACATCGCCAACCTTGGGCATGGGGTATATCCTGATACTGACCCTGACAAGGTGAAGTGCTTCATAGAAACGGTTAAGGCATGGAGAAACTAAGTACGATTTTTTCACGATTTTACAGACCTACCCTGCACAACGCAAGGTAGGTCTTTCTATTTTTTTAGTTCTTTGTAACAATAGACTTTTTTATGAGTTTATAAGAAAATTTAACAAATAAAAAGAAACAAATATGGAAAATGAAAAAAAACCTTTTTACGACGAAACACTCCGCTTGTTTAAGTACGTCAGCGAAAATAATTTCGAAGACTTAGCTGCGCTTTGCGATGATGATTTTGGCATCGTCGATATAGATACTGACGGCGGAAGCAAGATGATACGCACTCGCCAAGAGTGGGAAAATTGGTTTCATGAGCTTTTTGCCAAGTTGAAAGCCATGAACGCACACACAGATACTGAAATACTTGCCTATGATGCCCTGCAAACTGAATCTATGGGCTATAGCGTAGTAGAGTTTTGCCAAAGACTTCACGTAAACGGGCAAGTAGGGAGGTTCTTTTGTGTTGTTACCATTGTTTGGAAACGCATAGATGGCTCTTGGAAAGAGGCTCGTTGGCATGCATCATTGCTCAAACAAGAATGGTAGCACATGATTGGAAGAAACGTTTAACTTTTTATTAAAAATTATAAACATTTTTCTTAACATTTTATTTTGTTGTAAGTTGTATTATTATAAACTTTCTAAACTAACACTTTTTCTTTGCCCTATTAATACTTACAAAATTTTCAAATTATTAATTCATAACCTTTAACTAATTAGTACTATGTATAATTTAGGTATCTTACTTGATGGTACGCTCCAAGCAGGAGACTACATCGGTTTTACATTCTTTACAGGCTACATGTCTATGTTAGCCGCCTCCATCTTCTTCATAGTAGAAAGAGGCACAGTAACAGACAAGTGGAAGACCTCTTTGTTAGTTTCTGCTTTGATTACGTTCATTGCCGCCGTGCATTATTTCTACATGAGAGGAGTATGGTTGGAAACATCTACTTCTCCTACTCAATTTCGCTACATCGACTGGACGCTTACCGTTCCTTTGATGTGCATAGAGTATTACTTGATTTTGAAGCCAGCAGGGGCGAGCGTAGGCATGTTAGTTCGCTTAATCGTTGGTTCAGTGGTTATGTTAGTAGCAGGTTACATAGGGGAAGCTATCTATGTACAGCAAAACATACTTTGGGGAGTCATCTCTACTGTGGGGTGGGGCTTAATCATCTATGAAATTTATGCAGGTGAAGCCTCTAAGTTAGCTAAGGCTACCGACAGCGAAGTAGTAAAGACTGGGTACAACGTATTGCGTTGGTTTACTTTAGTAGGTTGGGCTATTTATCCTATCGGGTACATGATGTTGCCCGGCAACTTATTAAGCGGTTTAGTAGAAGGAGTGGACCCAACTAAAACTTCTCCTGTGGATTTAGCTTATAACATTGCTGACGCTGTAAATAAAATTGGCTTCGGCTTAGTAGTTTACAGCATAGCTAAGGGTGCAACTGCCGCAGAAAAGGCAAAATTTGCTACTGCATAATTCATTAGCTATCATTTAATTAATCTCAAGTTGGATAGGTATTTTATCTTAGTAGAAGATAGAATACCTATTTTTTTTATACAAAAATCTCACACCTACGGCGCCTCACTGGGTTATTTATTCAGTTGCAAAATATCTGAAAATTTGTATTGCTTTAAACACCATTATCAAATCAAACCTTCTGTATAACTTCTTTTAATTACCTTTGCCAAAAAAAGAAAAATAGCATGAATCTAAAACAGCGTTTTTCTATCTTATTCAGTCTGCTTTTTTCTGCAATTTTGGGTATTGCCTGTTTATTTATATATGCCTTATTTGCTGATTATCGTATGGAGGAGTTCAAAGAACGCCTTGCCGAGAAAGCAGAAACCACTATTAGGTTGCTTCTGGAAGTCCAAGAAGTAGATGAGCAGTTGCTCAAGATTATAGACCAAAACAGTATTCATAAATTATACAACGAGAAAGTCCTGATTTTTAATGAAAATCAAGAGTTAGTATATAGTAGCTTAGACGATGCCCCTATTCGCTGGGACAGAAAAGACTTGGATTTCCTTAGAAATCATGGTTCTTTTTTTCGTACATATAATAACTACGAAGTCTATGGAATGTACTATGACTCCAATCAAAAAGATTATTTTGCTCTTGTTACTGCAGAAGACAAGTATGGTAAGCGTAAATTGGAATACTTAAGGTATTTGTTAATCACCACCTTTATATTAGGAACAGTATTAGTTTGGTTTTTATCCTTTTATTTGAGCAAAAGAGAACTCAAGCTATTCGATAATGTAAGGATTCAAATTTCAGAAATTACAGATAAGAACCTCAATACCAGACTCCCTATCTCGAGGGAGGATAATGAAATCAATGCTTTATCTAAGTCTTTTAACCAGATGATTGATAGAATAGAGCGGGCGTACCAGTCCCAAAAAGAATTTACGGGCAATGCCTCTCACGAACTCCGCACACCTATCGCAAGAATAGCCACTCAATTAGAAAATGTTTTAAAAGACAAACATCTTGCACCGCAGGTTCGCCAAATTCTACAGCGTATTTCCGAAGATACTTACCAACTTTCTGATGTGGTAAGTTCTTTACTTTTACTTTCAAAGATTGATTACCATACGGAGAGCCAAAATTTTCAAATTCTTCGCTTAGACGAACTGATTTTTTCGTGCCTACCTTCTTTGCAAAGTCAGTATCCACATATTAAGGTGCAATTTGATATTGAAAATCAGAGCGAAAATGAAATCAATTTAGAAGTAAAAGGAGATGAGAACTTGCTCAAAATAGCTATTAGCAATCTGCTAAAAAATGCTTGCAAGTACAGTGATAACCAACAGATAGATTGCATAATTTGTCAGACTAATACCAATCTTCAGCTTCTGGTTCGTAACATAGGAGAAACTCCTCAAAAATCAGAGATAAACCATTTGTTTATGCCTTTTAAAAGAGGACAAAATGCGCAGCATAAAACAGGAAGCGGCTTAGGGCTAATGATTGCGAAGCGTATTTTTCAGTATCACCAAGCTCAAATTGATTTTGAAATTCCCGCAGAAAATTTAAATCAACTTAGAGTATGTTTCTTTTCAAAAGGAATGAAACAGTAAAAATAATAGTTTTTTATTTTAAAACTTACATAATTTTTAGAATGATAATCTGAATCTTACTTTTTGTTAAAATTTAATTTATTTGATATTGGATTATTCTGATAAAATGATGTGATTTTTCAAATAATACAATATAGTATTGATTAGTAAAATTTTATGAGTTGTAAATTTTATCATATTTCTATTATTTTTTCCATAAAAAATAAAATTATTTAAAGAAGTTATCAAAAATAGGATAACTTTTTTGTATTTATTAAGTCGTATATTACATTTGTAACATGAATTGTAAGTAGATATTTTATTGGCAAAATTAATAAGGTATGTGTAGTATTGCGTCTGCCTTAGTACAAGACTAATTGGAGTGTATCACTTTTAATTTTTCATCCAGCAGACGCAGTACTACACAATTTTGAAAATTCAAAAAGATAGAGTAATATATGGGAAAACCTGACTTCTTTGTGGTTGGGTTTTTTTGTTTTTTACACACAATTATTTTAGCATTGCGCCGCAATAGCACAAAGATATTTTAATAACACATACTTATCATTATAGATGAAAGCATATATTTTCCCAGGACAAGGAGCGCAGTTTTCGGGCATGGGCAAAGACCTATACGAGTCCTCTCCCCAAGCTCAAGCACTTTTTGAGCAAGCTAATGAAATCTTAGGTTTTCGTATTACAGACATTATGTTTGGAGGTTCAGAGGAGGAACTCAAGCAAACCAAAGTTACGCAACCGGCTATTTTCTTACACTCTGTAGTTTTAGCGGCAGTAGTAAGCAGTTTCGAGCCTCAAATGGTAGCAGGTCATTCCTTAGGGGAGCTTTCTGCTTTGGTAGCGGCGAAGGCGTTGAGTTTTGAAGATGGATTAAAGTTGGTAGCGCAAAGAGCTTTTGCTATGCAAAAAGCCTGCGAAGCTAATCCCTCCACTATGGCAGCTGTACTTGGCTTGGAAGATGCGGTGGTAGAAAAAGTCTGTGAGGAAGTAAGAGCAAGCGGAGAGGTAGTCGTAGCGGCTAACTACAACTGTACAGGGCAGTTGGTCATTTCTGGTAGCTTTAAAGGAATAGAACTGGCAGGCGAGCAGTTAAAAGCGGCAGGGGCTAAACGAGTGCTTCCCTTACAAGTTGGAGGGGCGTTTCACTCTCCTTTGATGAAACCCGCAGAGGAGGAGTTAGCGGAGGCTATCAAAAGTACAAACTTTGATAAGCCTATTTGCCCTATTTACCAAAACGTCAGTGCTAAACCTTTTACTAAGCCTGAAGAAATCAAAGTCAACTTGATAGCCCAACTGACCGCCCCGGTGCGTTGGACACAAAGTGTACAAAATATGATAGCCGATGGGGCGAGGCTATTTGTAGAATGCGGACCGGGAAAGGTTTTGCAGGGATTAGTAAAGAAAATCAGCAAAGAAGCAGAAGTAAGTTCACTTGAGTATTAACTTTAAAAATTTACTTATATATCCTCCAAATTATCATGTAAGAAAAAGTAGTAAATCCAATAAAAGAGGATTTTGCTACTTTTTTTATTAACAGTCTTCTTGTACATTATGACCTTAAATCAATAAAATGTTAAATTTTAACAAAAAAATTTATATTATAAAAATTTGTTTTACAGCATTTTATAATTTTTTATGAAAAAAATACAAAAACTTAATTTAACTTATTTTGAAATTTATCTTGAAATATTATAAATTGCATAACGAAATTCATTGAAAAAATTAAAGCATATTAATAAAAATTGTTAGCCAATGAAGCACATAGTTTTACTACATCATACATGGACTTATTATGATTTTTCTTAGTTAAGAATTTGCCATAATAGTATTGTATTCTACTAACGCAAACCAAACCAATCACATACGATATTTTTCTTTCTTCTTGCTTAAATTTTAGTTTTTAAAATTTACTGATTTTACTATTACTTAATTTACTGATTTTCAAACTTAACATTAAAAACATGAAACGACTCTTACTAACAGGAATACTTTGTGTATTCTTTTTAGGCAGTTTGTTAGCTCAAGACCGCACTATCTCAGGTACGGTAACTTCGAGTGAGGACAAGTCTGCCTTGCCGGGCGTAAACGTAGTGGCAAAAGGTACTAATGCAGGTGTCATTACAGATACAGAAGGCAAGTACAAACTGAATGTACCTGCGGGAGCAACCAGATTAGTGTTCTCCTTTGTAGGTTTTGTAACCCAAGAGGTAGAGATAGGCAATAGAACCACAGTGGATATTGCCTTAGACCCTGATACTAAGCAACTTAGCGAGGTAGTAGTAACGGCACAGGGTATTGTACGCGAGAAAAGAGCTTTAGGCTATGCAGTATCCTCAGTTGGACAGGAAGCAATTGCAGACCGTCCTTTGGCTGATGTAGGACGCATACTCCAAGGCAAAATAGCAGGGGTAAACATCAACCAAGTATCTGGGGTATCAGGAACGGGTACGAACATCGTCATCAGGGGTTATTCCTCTATTACGGGTTCTAACCAACCGCTCTTCGTAGTGGACGGCGTACCTTTTAACTCCGCTACTAATCAAAGAGGTGGATTTACGCAAGGCGGTCAGGCTGCTCCAAGCCGCTTCTTGGATATAGACCCTAACAATATTGAGAGCATGAACGTACTGAAAGGTTTGGCAGCATCTGTGTTATACGGCGACCAAGGAAGAAACGGTGTTATCTTGATTACTACTAAGAACGCCTCAGCTAAGAATAAGCCTGCTGAGATTAACTTTACTCAGTCCGTTTTTGCCAATAGCGCTATTCTCCCTGTTTACCAAAATACTTACATGGGAGGTTTCCAACAGAATCCGGGCTACTTTTTCAGTAACTGGGGACCAAGACTTGACCAAGTGCCAGATGACAATCCCCTCAGACTTAGACATCCTTTTGCTTCTTTGGCAGATGCAAGTCTAAGAGCAGAAATGGCAGAGTGGGTAGCCAATAATCCTTTTACGCTTCAAATGTATCCTAACAACGTGAAGGATTTCTTCCGCACAGGTTTGATAAGCAACAGTACTTTGAACTTGACTGGTGGTAACGGAACTACAAGCTACAACGTTTCTATAGGTTATAATAGAGAGCAGGGGTATATTCCTAACAATGATTTGAAAAGATTAACCTTAGGTTTAGGGGCAAGAACTCAAGTCATTAAAGGGGTTACTATCCAAACAGCCTTCAATTTTATTAATACCGATATGCAAACTCCTCCTTTGAGTGGTAGTGGAGGGAATAACGCCTACGATGCACCTTCTGTATTAGCAAACGTATTTTTTACGCCAAGGAGTATAGATTTGATGGGCTGGCCCTTTGAAAGTCCTGTAACCAATAGAAGTGTGTATTTCAGAAGTCCTAACGACATTCCTAACCCACGTTGGATTTTGAAATACTATCAAGCCCCAAGTGTTACTAATCGTTTCTTTACTTCTAACTCCGTGATTATCGACTTAGCAGAAAACCTTTCTGTCACCTATCGTGTGGGGTTGGATACTTACAATGAATTGCAAGAGAACCGTTACAACAAGGGTGGGGCAAATTTTGTACAAGGACGATATGAAACACGCAATATTACTAATACCATCTGGAATCATGACGTGATTTTCTCTTACTCAAAGCAAGTGAACGAAAACTTTACCTTAGCGGCAAAGTTAGGAGGAAATATGCGTAACGATAGGTTTGACCAACAGTCTGCTACCAGCGTAAACCAATTAGCTTTTGGCTTGATGCGCCATCAAAACTTTATAGATAACGTAGCCGGCAGTTTTACAGAAGAGCAGACAAGAATGGGAATATATGGCGAGGTTACTGCGGACTACAAGAACTATTTGTATGCCAATATAGCTGCAAGAAATGACTGGACTTCTACAGTGGAGTTAGAAAATCGCCGTATTTTCTATCCTTCTGCCAGCATATCTTTTATCCCTACTTCTGCCTTTGAAGGTTTGCAATCTAACTTCTTGAACTACTTGAAAATCAGGGCAGGCGTAGGTACTTCTGCAGGTTTCCCAAGTCCATATAGCACACGAAGTATTTTGAATCAAAATGCGCGTGCTTTCTTAGATGCAAGTGGTAATGTTTCTCAAACACATACTGTAGATAACTTCTTAGGCAACCCTAACTTGAAGCCAGAGTTAATCACAGAATATGAAGCCGGTTTGGAGGCTAAAATCTTAAATAACAAAATTGGGGTAGATTTTACGCTTTACCGACGTGAAACCACCAATTTGATTACTAATACGCCTATCGACCCCTCTACAGGTTTTACTTTTACTGCTATCAACATTGGTAAAATTCGCAATACAGGGGTAGAACTGGCTATTAATGCGACTCCTGTACGCACAGACAACTTTACTTGGGAAACTGTATTGAATTACAGCCGAGTAGTGCCTTTAACTGTGGAGTTAGGAGGTAGCTTACAAGAGGTAGTGGTAGCAGGTTTTACTAACTTAGGGAATTTTGCTGTACCGGGCAGACCTTTCAATATGATTAAAGGGACAGCGATTCTTAAAGATGCCAATGGGAATAGGGTAGTTGGGGGAGATGGCAACTACTTATCTGACCCTAATATCAGAGAATTAGGCAATCCTAATCCTGCCTTTAATAGTTCTTGGATAAATACATTTACTTACAAAGGCGTAAGTTTGAATGTGATGTTAGAATACCGACATGGAGGTGCACTCTACTCAAGTACAGCAGGGGCAGTAATAGGTCGTGGTTTGAGCAAGGATACAGAGTTTGATAGAGATGCTACTTTCATTTTACCAGGGGTAAAGCAAGACGGCTCTCCTAATGATATCCAAGTTACCGCTTCTGATACGCACTTCAATAACTACTACTTCTTTGGAGATGAAGGTCGTATTTTTGATGGTACTACTATCCGTATCAGAGAGATTGCTCTTTCCTACAGCTTGCCTAAAAATATAATAAGTAAAACACCTTTCAAAGGTGTGTCTTTCTCCTTACAAGGCAATAACTTGTGGTTTAGAGCAGTCAATATGCCTAAGTACTTGAGAGTGGACCCTGAGAATTTGGGTCTGGGCGTAGGGAACGGTTTAGGTTTCGAGTTTTTAGCCGGTCCTGCTGCTCGCAGATGGGGTGGTACTTTGAAATTAACTTTCTAAGTAAACTATCATCTTGGCATGTAACTCTTATTCAAAACATTTAACATTCATATTCTTATGATAAAGTATATCAAAATATTTTTCTTAGTGTTAGGGATTTTATTCTTAAATGCTTGCAAGTTAGACTTGCTCGATAATCCTAATGCTGTAACGCTCAATAATGCTAATCCTACTTTTATTCTCAATAGAATTCAGTTGGATTTTGCTACTTTCTTTGATCAAGCAAGTGACCCTGGCATGCGATTGACGCGCATGATTAATCAAGGTTCAGCAATTTATGCCAATGCTTATACGCCCCAAAATTTAGACGATTTGTGGACGAATGGCTACGCTAATATTTTAACAGACGTGAAAACCTTGATTCCTTTGGCAGAAAGGTCTAACCTCTTTGTCCATGCGGGTATAGCCAGAGTAATTCGTGCTTATGTAACAGCTACTCTTGCAGATTATTTCGGCTCTGTGCCTTTATCCGAAGCCTTAGATGGAACAAACTTCAATCCTAAGGCAGACGAAGGGGCGGCTATTTATCAATCGGCAATTGCAGACTTAGACAAGGCAATAGAGAATTTCAATGCGACCTCTTCTGCTATTCCTGCGGATTACTTCTATGGAGGGAATCGTGAAAACTGGATAAGAGCGGCAAATACCATTAAGCTAAAGTTAATACTAACACGTAGATTGGTAGATAATGGTGCGGCGGCTACGATTAATAGCCTGATAGCTACTAATAGATTGATTAGCACAGGAGCACAGAACTTCAGATTCAGATTTAGTGCTAACTTGGCAAATCCTGATAGCCGCCATCCGCGCTATGCAGGTCAGTATTCTCCTACAGGCGGTGGAGATTACCAAGCCAACTTCTATATGTGGACAATGAACGATAGCAAGGGCTTCCAAGACCCTCGTACCCGTTTTTATTTCTATCGCCAAAGACTAAGAAATACGACTGATGTAAACGAGTTGCGTTGCATTACCAACCAACCTCCACAGCACTACCCACCAGGTATGCCTTTCTGCTTTGGTTCTACCGCTTCTTTGGGCTACTGGGGTAGAGACCATCTCAGCAATGAGGGTATCCCACCCGATGGTTTGGCACGTACCGCTTGGGGCTTGTATCCGGCAGGTGGTCGCTTTGACGACGATAGAGGACAGCCTGTAACTTTGATTACTGGGGCACAGGGAGCGGGTATCCACCCAATCATGATGTCTTCTTTTACAGATTTCATGTTAGCAGAAGCGGCTTTAGTGTTAAAAACTACAGGCAACCCAAGAGCTTTATTAGAATCTGCTGTGCGTAAGTCTATGGCAGATGTACGTAACTTTGCTCTTAGTACTATAGAGGCAAGTTTCGTTACTAACTTTGAAACCGCCAGAGGCATTAATTGGGATAATGAAGTGAATAGGTATGTTAATAAGGTATTAGAACTTTATGACGCAGCCTCTACTGATGATGCAAAGTTAGACGTAATTGCTCGTGAGTACTGGTTGGCATTGTATGGCAACGGGATAGAAGCATACAATCTCTATCGCCGTACAGGGAAACCTGCAGGCATGCAACCCGCCTTGGAGGCAAACCCAGGTGGCTTTATACGCTCTTTCTTCTATCCTGCTGTGTTTGCTAACCGTAACTCGAATGCTAAACAAAAAGACAACGTTACTACGCCTGTGTTCTGGGATACTAACCCTCCAGGTTTGACAAGATAGCATTTGTGGTTTTTTAGTTCCTTGTTTGTTGTTTATGTTTTATAATATCTAACAACTAACGATTAACAACCAAACAAGGAAAATACTGATTAACTTCTCACTTTAAAATTGATTTTAATATGAAATACATAAAAACACTTTTTTCATTTCTTTTCATGTCATTTGTCTTGATGTCTTGTAAGACTGAAATGATAGACAGGATAGATATAGTGAATACAGAACACGGCGCTTATATGCGTACGATTTCTATTACGCCTTCCAACCAACAGATGTCTAAGGCGAGTTTGGGTGCGGCACAGGTAAGTTATGTAATTGAGGCTTATGACATAGAAAAAGGCAACTTGCTCGATTCTTATGATTTACAAGCCAGATTTGTGGATAGAACGCCTGCTAATGGTAACAATTCCGTAGCTTATAGGGATTTTTTGAGCATTCCAGCTTCTGCTTTTACGCGTGATGCTAAAACTAACTTACCGCGTACTACTATGGTTATCAGGGCTGCAGACTTAATCAGAACTTTGGGCTTGACTGAAGCGAATGTATCGCCTACCGACCAGTTTGAGATAGATGCTACTATTAAGCTAAAAAATGGCAAGGCGTTTAACTCAAGAAATACAGGCGCAAATATCACAGGTGGAGCATTTTATAACTCTCCATTCTTTTACAGGATTACGGTAGCTAACTAATTAGCTCATTGTTAAAGATAAAACTTCCTATGTACCAGAAGCATAGGAAGTTTTTATTTTATAAGGCAATGCCAAGCGGATTTTTTGCCTTAATTTTCCCTTAATATTTGCATATTATTACACTTTTTATCTATTTTATGCCCAACCTCAGAAGGTTTTGAAAACTTTATGTACTTAAAAGTGTGATAATGAGTTATTATTAGCTTTGAGGTAAACCGTTTTTATTTCATAGACTACAAAGACATAAGTCAGACAAGTTTAAATACAATACAGTGAATATAAAGTCATTATTTCGTAAAAAATCTGTTGAACATCTTTTATCTGATGCCGAGCAGGGACATCACGGTAGTTTAGTCAAAAGCTTTACAGTTACAGACCTTACTTTGTTTGGGATAGCTGCTATCATAGGGGGGGGCGTATTTTCTACCATTGGTCGAGCCGCCTACGATGGAGGTCCCGCTATCTCACTTTTATATTTGGGTTTTGCAGTAGCTTGCGTTTTTTCAGCTTACTGTTATGCTCGTTTTGCCTCCACCGTGCCTGTGAGTGGAAGTGCTTATACTTATGCCTATACTTCTTTGGGAGAAATTATTGCTTGGATTTTGGGTTGGAACTTGATTTTAGAATATGCTATTTCTAATGTAGTGGTGGCTATCTCTTGGTCTGACTATTTTACTACGCTTCTCGATGGCTTCGGGATTCATATTCCTGATTTTCTGACCACAGGTTATTATACAGTCAAAGAAGCACACGAGGAGATGCTAAGTAAAGGGACTGCGACCTTTCCTCAAATTACTGAACTTTGGGATACTGCCCCAAGAATAGTAGGTTTTCCTATTATCATAGATTTACCTGCTTTTCTTATTACTGTTGGGCTGACTTACTTGGTGTATGTGGGCATTAGAGAGTCCAAAAATGTAAATAATGTGTTGGTTGTTTTGAAAATATTAGCAGTGCTTCTGGTAGTTTTCGTAGGATTATTTTTTATCAAACCTGAGAATTGGATTCCTTTCGCACCTAATGGTATTAGTGGCATTATGGCGGGAGTAGCAGCGGTAAGTTTTGCTTACATAGGTTTTGATTCTATTTCTACTACCGCCGAGGAGTGCAAAAATCCGCAAACAGATATTCCCAAAGCCATGATGTATGCCTTGCTGACTTGCACTATTCTTTATATTGCTACGGTTTTCATCATGACGGGTATGGTCAGCTACCAAGAACTTAGAGTGGGGGACCCTTTGGCATATATTTTTCAAAAAGTGAATATGAACTTTGTAGCAGGTGTAGTTTCCGTAGGGGCGGTGATTGCTACGACAAGTGCCATGCTTGCCTACCAAATCGGGCAACCGCGTATATGGATGGTCATGAGTAGAGATGGACTGCTACCGAAGGCTTTTTCTAAGATTCACCCGAAGTTTAAGACTCCTTCTTTTTCTACCATAGTTACAGGGGCTTTAGTAGGTTTTCCTTCCTTGGTCATGGACCAGGCATACGTAACAGATTTAACAGCAGTAGGGACACTTTTTGCCTTTGGTTTAGTCTGTGCGGGAGTATTGGTGTTGGACTTGCAGGGCGTAGAGTCTAAGTTCAAAGTTCCATACATCAATGGAAAATATTGGGTAGGCATCTTATGGGTTGTAATTTTGACAATAATTTTTATCTACACGGATACCCTTACCAAGTGGAAAAATGCTTTTACTAACGGTGATGGCATAGGAGATGTAGCTTTAAAAATCTTATTTGTCCTCTGCTGGGCATGGTTATCAGTAGAAAGCTTCCGCAAAAACTTTTCCCTCATTCCTGTATTGGGCTTGCTTACTAACTTTTATCTGATGACAGAGCTTGGCACGGAAAATTGGATACGCTTCATTGTTTGGTGCTTAGTAGGTTTTGGAATTTATTTTGGGTACAGTTATTCTAAAAGTAAGTTACACGGGAAGTAAGTACTCCCCATGTACTTTTTATACTACTTCTCCCAATAGGGTCGCAGCGGTAAAGTCTGTAACTATAACATTTACGTATTCTCCCTTTTGGTGCTTACCTTTGGGAAAAATCACCACTTTATTTTGTGAGTTTCTACCTTGTAGGTGTTCCTGAGAACGCTTAGAGAAGCCTTCTATTAAAACTTTATGCACCTTGCCCACCTCTCTTTGGTTTCTTTGATAAGAAAGTTTACGCTGTAAATCCACAATTTCTTGTAGCCTGCGTTTTTTTACTTCCATCGGTACATCATCTTTGTATTTACGCGCTGCTAAGGTGCCGGGACGCTCCGAATAGAAAAACATGTAAGAAAAATCGTACTGAGCATACTCCATCAGAGAGAGGGTGTCGTGGTGTTCCTGCTCGGTTTCAGTGCAAAAACCTGCAATCATATCAGAAGAGATGCCACAGTCTTCCCCCAAAATCCTACGAATTGCATCGATACGCTCTATATACCACTCTCTGTCATAAGTGCGGTTCATTAGCTTCAATATGCGACTATTGCCGCTTTGCACAGGAAGATGAATATACTTGCAGATATTCTCATATTTTGCCATAGTATATAGCACCTCATCAGTCATATCTTTGGGGTGAGAAGTAGAAAAACGTACACGCAAATCAGGACTTATTAGCGCAACCATTTCCAGCAGGTTAGCGAAAGTTACCGCAGGCTTTCCTTGGGCTATTGCTAAATCTGTTTCTTTTTTGTTTGCTTCTCCCGCCCACTTATAGGAGTCCACATTTTGTCCTAAAAGTGTAACTTCTCTATATCCTTGCTCAAACAAATTTCGGGCTTCCTCTACGATGGACTCAGGGTCGCGACTGCGTTCGCGCCCGCGAGTGAAAGGTACTACGCAGAAGGAACACATATTGTCACATCCACGCATGATAGAAATAAAAGCAGAAACTCCATTAGAATTAAGACGTACAGGAGCGATGTCTGCATAGGTTTCCTCACGAGAAAGTAAAACATTGACTGCTTTATCTCCCTCGTCGACCTGCTCCACCAAATTAGGTAAATCGCGATAGGCATCGGGTCCTACGACTATATCTACAATTTTTTCTTCTTCTAAAAATTTGGTTTTCAAACGCTCAGCCATGCACCCAAGTACCCCAATAATCATACTGGGCTTTTTCTTTTTCAAGCTATTGAGGTAGTCGAGGCGGAAACGCACAGTTTGCTCTGCTTTCTCCCGAATAGAACAGGTATTTAAAAATACCAAGTCTGCTTCTTCTACATTGGAGGTAGTCCCAAAGCCATGCTTTTGCATCACCGAAGCCACTATCTCACTGTCAGAGAAATTCATTTGGCAACCATAGCTTTCTATGTACAGTTTTCTCTGCCCCGCCTTGAAGTTATCAGGGAGCGTTTTAGTTTCGCACACCTCTACTTTTTCGTCTATGATGATGTCTATATCTGCGATTAAATCCATTTTATCAGTGATGAGTTACAAATTATAATTTACAACATTTTTAAGTTGAATCATTCATATTCACTAATCGTCAATATTTCTTTGCAAAATTAACTCTTTTGTATCAAGATTTAGACAACAAAGCTTACCAACTTGCGTATGGTCATATATTTTATGTGGTTTAGAATATACACAGCCGTTGTCTAAGGGAATAATATTGTTATTTTCTTGAATTGCTGTTTCTATTTCCTTTATATAATACACCTGATGCCCATGAATTACTTTTTTACCCTTTAACTTTTCTCTATCATACTCAAATCTTCTTATTTCTATCATAGAAACAGTATCCGAAAAAATATCTGCTATGCCAGTATTGAAGCCCGCATGAACCAACCAAAAATCATCTAACTCTATGAAGTAAGGTAGATTAAGTGCAAAATCGAGATACTTAGTTTTTAGCTTACCTTCTTCGGTAAGCAAATTTGCGCTTTTATTGATGCGTATTACAAAATTCTGAAACATCTTAGGGTGGTAGTTCTCGTACGCATAAATAAGATTCTCTTCGTGATTTCCTCTTAAAGTATAAATATTGTATGCTTGCTCTTTTAAATCCATGATGAAATCAATTACTCCTGCACTGTCTATGCCTCTATCTATATAATCCCCCAGAAAGTAGATTCTATCGCTTTTACCTAAACCGATTCTATCTATTAGTGCTTTTAATGTATTGGGACAACCGTGAATATCTGAAATTACGAATCTGCTCATAAATTTAAGTAGCTTACAATGTAGAATTGCTAAGGTTGGATTGCACAACATCGCAAAATTACAAAAAATTCTGACCTAATACAGGATAAAATATCTAAAATATGATACTTTCTCTTTGTTTTACTCCAATATGCGAAGTTCTACTCTACGATTTCGTTTTTTGCTTTCCTCATCTCTATTGCGAGTCAGAGGCTGGCTTTCTCCTAAAGCTAAGGTGCTAATCCTTTCTTTTTCAATTCCTTTACTTATCAGATAGGACTTAATAAAATCTACCCTGTCTTGGGAAAGTTTTAAGTTGTCCAAAGGTTTACCCTCTACGTCTGTATGTCCTTCTAAGCGAATTTTTATGCTGGGATTTTCTTGTAGTATTCTCAACAAACGCTCTAACTCAGGGTAAGACTGAGCAAGTAGCTTAGCCGAACTCTGCTCAAAGAATATGTTGTTTAGCTTGACGGATTGTCCTATTTCTACAGGTGTTAAAAATAAGTCTTTGGTAAGTTCTTGATAGCTATTCACCTGCGTAAGGTCTATATTTTCGCTCATAGGGAAAAAACCTTTTGCCTTTGCCCAAAAGCCATAGCTATTATTGGCTGGCAAAATAATTTTGTACTCTCCCGTAGTAGGATTGGCAAGAGCATAGCCTGCTTCTACGCTTTTTTCTAAAAACTCATAGACAATCTCGGCACTGATAGGCTGATTTGTCTTGGCGTTCAAGACTTTACCTGAGATAATCACGACAGGGTAGGGTCTGACCTCTTCGGGAAGTTTTGCCCTAAAAATATCTGCACTTCTATTATTGGAGTTGTGGTAAGAAACAAAATACACATATTCTCCTTTTGCGTCTATAGTACAGGAAGCGTCCCAGTCTTTGGAATTGAGAAAACTACCCATATTGACCGGTTCAGTCCAATTTTGCCAAGTGTCGTCTAAGCGGCGGCTCATAAAAATATCTGTTTCTCCAAATCCGCTAAATCCATTAGAAGAAAAGTACAATGTGCGGTCATCAGCAGCTAAGAAAGGAGTTAATTCTATGCCTGCGGTATTAATCATGCTTCCTAAGTTCTTAGGACTTGTCCATGAGCCGTCAGGTTTAGCAAAACTCACGTACAAATCTCTCTCTCCGTAGCTATCTTCCCTTTGGATAGCTAAAAGCAAAGACTTTCTGTTGTTGGCTAAAAAAAACTCGGCATATTTGTTTAGATTATAGTATTCGTCAATATTGACAGGTTCTGGGAAAGTCCAATCATCTAAAGTGTTGATTCTATGACTAATAGAGATGCCTCCTATTGATTTGCTTCCTTTGATATATCTATTGGCTAACAAAAGAGTATTGCCGTCGGGAGTTACTGTGCAAACGTAGTTGTGGCTGTCGTTGTTGAGCGGTTCAGGTAGGTGCTTAGCTCTGCTCCAAGTACCGTCAGGATTCAAAGTGGAGTACCAAATATCATCATTTGGAAATACTCTTCCGCTATTATCCCTATTTTTACTTGGTACATTATCTTTATGATTTTTACGGTCTATGTAGAGCGTACGCCCATCAGGAGAAATAACAGGCATAATTTCATCAAACTCTGAATTGATGCTATCGCCTAAGTGTTCTATATTTTGTGTACTGCTTTCACAAGCCAAGTTGATACTCGCTTGAATAGGCACAGGCGAGGCAGAGATGCCAATAGCATCTATATGATTCCAGCCTTTCACATCGGTAATGTTCAGTACTACCTTTACAGCACAAACATTATAGCTTGTCAAAGGGAAAAAAACATGGAACATGCGTCCTAAGGAATCTACCGTCTTAGTATCTATATTCTCATAAACAAGATATTCTCGGTTTTTCTCATCGTACAGATACACATGAGAAACTGCTCCTGCATTAAAACTTTCGCCAATAGCTACCTGTCTGATTCTTACAGGATTAGTAAAACCTACTTTTATCCATTCATTTGCTCTGGTATTTTCATTGGCGGGCGACCAAGCACAAGGACTGCTCCCCATGGCGGGTAGCTTATTGGGTTTCCCTAAGACCTGAATCGCTCTGTATTGGGGAGAGGGAGGGTCAGTAAAATATTCGGAGGAAACTTCTATGACCTTAGATGCCCACTGTACCTCCTCTGTTTGTGCAAAAGTTTTTTGATTGAAAATCAAGCAAGTACATAAAAAGATAAAAATAAGACAATAATCAATTATTTTTTGCTGTAAAATGTCTATCATGCCTCATTAGGATTTGTGAGTTGGGAAAGTTTTCTGCAAAGTTTGAAACTTACTTTTAACCCAAAAATAATCTAAAATTATTCCAAATTTTTACAGGTAGATTCTAATGCAAAAAAGCGACACAAAAATGTATCGCTCTACGGAACTTTGATATATGAAATTGTAAGTAAGGTTCTAAAAATCAAGTTTATCTAATCATTAATATCCTCCCCCCATAGACTGGCGGTCTTGCTTAGCAATTTCCAGTAATTTTTCATACTGAGCGGGGGTCAAATCATTAAAGAAGTAATTGACGGGGTCGACTTTATTGCCATTGTGCATCACTTCGTAGTGCAAGTGCGGAGAAACAGAAACGCCACTGCTACCCACTGCCCCTATTCTTTGCCCTCTTTTCACCTTTTGTCCTTTCTTTACGCTAAACGAAGAGAGGTGTGCATACTTAGTAATATATCCAAACCCATGGTCTATCTCTACTTGGTTACCGTACCCACCTACAGCCTCAGCAGCAATCACCACTCCATCACCAGTAGCATAGACGGGTGTACCATGCGGGGCGGTAAAATCACAACCTGTGTGCATTTTTAACACCTTGTATATGGGGTGCATACGCATTCCGAAACCAGATGCAAATAGGGTAAGGTCTTTGTTGGCGATAGGCTGAATAGCAGGAATAGAGGCGAGCATTTGGGCTTTTTCTTTGGCTTTTTCAAACAATTCATCATAAGATTTTGTCTGAATATACATTTGTTTCTTCAACTTGTCCAAACGTTGTAAAGTGCTTACTATCAGTTCTTCTCTTTTTAATTTTTCATCTAACAAATCTCTGTATTTCTCGGTTCCCCCCGTGCCTGCGCTTCTAATTTCCAATGGAATAGGCTCTGCCTCAAAAATAACCCTATATACTTTGTCGTCTCTTTCTTGCAGAGTTTTGAGCATATCCGAAACATTAGCGATTTCCTTGTTGAGAATATTATATTTCAAGAGCAACTGTTGGTTTTCTTTGGCTAATTTTGCTTCTTTTTCAGAGGGGAAGTAGGAAAGATAAAGAGAAACAAGTCCTAAAGAAATCAACAAAGAAAAAATCATGAAACCTGCAAAATTTATGATAATATCAGAAGTAGAAGTCTTAACAGGTTCAAACTTGCAAGTCTCGGTGTCGTAGTAATATTTAATCCTTGCCATAATAAAATATGGGTTAGTTTATTAATATGGTTTATCAATCAGTAAGATGACTATGCAAATTGAAAAATTGCGTTGCAAGTAAAGAAAAAAAAACGCTTTTCCAAAAAAATTAGCCCTTTTTTGTCTTTTTAAAAGGAAGTTGTTTAGGATTTATTTTTTTTATTGATTCTTCGTATAAAAATGACCGTAAAGGATAAGATAAGTAAATTTAGCCATGTATCTACTCTGG
>Ga0272446_1000186_pt1 | contig 94534 bp, 70 predicted proteins | sample YNPCB0061_FD_194587 | JGI IMG/M metagenome (GOLD analysis project Ga0272446, IMG submission 194587) | Hot spring microbial mat communities from Yellowstone National Park, WY, United States - YNP-CB-006-1 | ecosystem: Environmental > Aquatic > Thermal springs > Hot (42-90C) > Sediment | place...
TCGCCTCCGGCGTGACGTGGCGCCATGTCACGCCGGAGGCGATGACCTACGACGGTTGCCCAACTTGAAATGCAACCTCTGAGGAGAGTGTTCCGTGTTTTAGTTGACATAATAAAATTGGCAGTGGTGCTTTGCCCCTTGCAACTCGCCCTTGCCCCTCATCCCTGACAGGAGTCAGCCATGACGGACAACGTAAAGCCGGTGCGACTGGCGCGACGCGTGATTTATGAGAACCCGTGGGTGTCGCTCTATGTGGATCGCGTGCGCCTGCCTGGGGGACGGCTGATCGAGGCGCATCATGTGCTCCACTTTGAGAAGGAGGCGGTGGCCTCGATCGTGGAGAACGCCAGTGGCAGTGTGCTGTTGGTTGAGGCGCATCGCTACGTGGTCAATGCCATCCAGTGGGAGCTACCGGCAGGCAACATCGATCCCGGCGAGCCGATTCTGGCGGCGGCGGCGCGCGAGGTTCGCGAGGAAAGCGGCTATCAAACCATCGATCATCGGCTGATCGCCAGCTTCGAGCCGATCAACGGCATCGGCGACAAGGTGCATCACCTGGTGCATTGCCGCGCCATCGGTGAACCGGGCGACTTCGACGTGAACGAGGTGCGGGCGGTGAAGTGGGTCAACCAGGACGAAGTCAGGACGATGGTTAGCTGCGGCGGGGTGCGTGATGGTTATACGTTGACCGGGCTGTTGTGGTGGCTACTCGAAACAGGCGCGGGGCGCTAGTGCACGTGGGCGCCAAGGCGCCGCTGGTTGCGCGTCACGCAACACACAGCACGCGCGCCACTGGCCTGCTCAAGTGCGTATGTACTAGAGGTCGTTCTCAGTGCGCGAGGGGGAGAGTAGTTTTTCCAGCTCGGCAATGCGCGCCCCTTGTGTGACAATCAGCTCCGCCAGGAAGCCAACCAGGATCAAGAGCACGCTGACGATCGCCAGCACGCCAGCGCCGATGAAGATCGGCCGTTGCTGTGTCTGGGCAAACACATAGAGCAAAATCAGATAAAGAAAGATTGCCGCGCTAAGCAACAGGCCGGCCAACCCCAGGCCGCCAAAGAAACGCATCGGCGCTTCGCTGAAGGTCAGCAGAAACTTGAGCACCAGCACATCGAGAAAGCTCTTAGGGATGCGCTCCCAGCCAAACTTGCTGCTGCCTGCCGGGCGCGGTTGATAAAAGGTGGGGACTTCGCCAACGCGGAAGCCGTTGTGCACGGCGATCATCAGCAGGAAACGATGCCAGTCGCTGCGCAGCGGCGGGAAGCTCGCCACCACCTCGCGGCGCATCGCCTTGATCCAGTTGCCATCGTGAACATGCACGCCCGCAATGCGATCCATCACCACGTTGTAAATTTTGCTGGCAAAGACCTTGTTATCGCGCCGCCCCTGGCGCCAACCCGCCGCCACATCCAGGTCGTTTGCCTCCAGGGTGCGCACCAGCGTCGGCACGTCGCGCAGAGGATCGGATTCCATATCAGCGGGGATCAGGATCACGATCTCGCCCTGGCTGGCGGTGAACATGCGTTGCAGCGCCGCAGTCATGCCCCGGCTGCGGCGCTGGGTGAAGACGCGCAGGTGCGGATACCGCGCTTGCAGTTCGGTGAGGACGGCTGCCGTAGCGTCGGTGCTGCCGTCATTGACGACCAGCACTTCACCTGTGCACCCCAGCTCATCGAACGCCTGAAACGAACGTTCGACAACCGCAGCGATCGTCGCCTCCTCGTTGCGCGCAGGCACCACCACCGAAATCGAGATCGCAGATTCAGAGGCCGCCATGTTCAGTCACCAAAGAAAGTGCGAATCGTCGCCACGACGTACTCTTGCTGGGCGTCTGTCATCTCTGGGTAGATGGGGAGGCTGAGGCAGGTGTCGGCGACTTCCTCCGTGATCGGCAGCGCGCCGCGCCGGTAGCCCAGATCGGCGTAAGCTGGCTGCAGGTGGAGCGGCGTCGGATAGTGAACGCCTGCACCGACGCCATTCTGGTTCAAGTGTGAGAGCAGGGCGTCGCGCTGTTGTGTGCGGATGACGTACAGGTGCCAGACCGGGTCGGCTGCCGGGTGGACGTGGGGCAGCACGATCTCGCCTTCGAGGTCGGCTAACAGCTCCGTGTAGCGTGCAGCCAGCCGGCGACGCGCCGCCGTCCACGCCTCCAGGCGCTGGAGTTTGACGGACAGGATGGCGGCCTGCAAGGTGTCGATGCGTTCACCGAAGCCCTTGATGTCGTGTAGATACTTGGAGTGACGCCCGTGGTTGCGCAGCAGGCTCACCATTTCGGCGATCCGACCGTCATTGGTGGTGACAGCGCCAGCGTCGCCGTAGGCGCCAAGATTCTTGCCGGGATAGAAGCTGAAGCAAGCTGCGTGGCCGAGCGTCCCCACACGTTGGCCGCGCCAGGTGGCGCCATGCGCCTGCGCTGCGTCTTCGATCACGATGAGATCGTGGCTTTGCGCCAGGTCGAGCAGCCGATCCATGTCAGCGGGTTGGCCGTAAATGTGGACAGGCAGGAGCGCACGCGTGGCTGGCGTGCGCGCAGCAGCTACGGCTTCGGGAGCCAGGTTGTAGGTGTGCGGGTCGATCTCGACAAAGATCGGGCGTGCACCAACGGCGCTGATCGCTTCAGCCGTGGCAATGAAAGTGTGCGCCGACGTGATCACCTCATCGCCCGCGCCAATGCCGTAGGCGCGCAGCGTCAACTCCAACGCGGCTGTGCCGCTGGCGACGCCGACGGCAAAGCTGGCGTTGCAATACTCCGCAAAGCGCGCCTCAAACTCACGCACATCTGGCCCCATGATAAAGGCGGAACGCGCAATCACCGACTGAATCGCAGCGTCGATCTCGGCGCGCATCGCACAATATTGTGCATTGAGATCGACCAACGGAACCGATTGTTTCATAACAGAGGCTTCTTCATCTCAAAAAAAGACTGAGCGCTTGCGCTCAGTCACGGTGTGTATAGTCACGGTGTGCATAGTGCAGCCAGATTCATGCTTCGATTTTACCCCATCCGCACCAGATGCCCAAAGCGAAAAAGTGGGCAGGCTGCATCTCGGAAGCTCAACTGACGCCTTCCCGGCAGGCTGCAACGCTTCACGCGTCGCCGGTCACGCGTGCGAGGAGGAATGCAGCCGCCGCAAGGATTGTTCATAATCGCTGCGCACAGTCAGCAACAAACGGTTGAGCCGGTCAAGCTCGCTCAACAAGTCAGCGCGTTGACCGTTGGTGCTGCTGTTCAGCCGGCGGCGGACGTTGTCGTATTCCTGTTCGATGCGTGCGATCTCGGTGCGGAAGCTGGCGGGCTCAAGCGTGCGCCCAATTTGCAGCAACTGCTCGATGCTCTCCTCGGCGACCAGCGTTTCCGTCATCTGCACCAGGCGATCCCATTCCTCTTGCATCCAGCGCCGCTGGAATTCGCTGCCGACGGTCAACTGCCCGTAAAGCTGGCGCACATGCCCCAATTTTTCCAGCCCCCACAGGAAAGTGCGAATCCGTTGCGGGCTTTCGTCAGCCAGATCAGCCAGCACCTCCGCCTCAGTCGTCAATGTGCGCCGGGCGATGGCAAGCAGGATGCGCCGCTCCAGCCGCGTCAGGTGTTGAAAATCGATCTGGAAAAAGCCAGCCAGCAGGTGATCGGGATCAAGGTCGGCGTCAACGGGCGGGCGCAGATAGCCCTGTCCGCTCTCGTCTTCGTAGTAGAGGCGTTGACAGAGAAATTGGAGCAGATAGGGATGCCGGTTTGTGTGCACCAGTATCTCCTCGCGCACCGCGGCATCGACATGCACCCGGCGTTCCGCCTGCTGCTGCTCGATCAAAGCCACGGCGGCGTCCTGATCCAGGCTCCAGAGATTGACCAGGTTGAAACCAAACAGAAATGGGCTGGTCGGCCAGTCTGTCGTCAACTCGTTGAGTTGCACCAGCAGTTTTGTGGAGGCGATGATAGTTTTTTGCAGCGGATCTTGCAACGCGCGGCGCAGCCGCGCCAGCCAGGCCGCTTCGGTGCGGGCAACGTTGATGAGCGCCTCAGCCTCATCGATGAGCAGGAGCAGCCGGCGCCCGCTGCCGCCAAGCATGCGCGTCAGACGGCGCAAAATCATCAGGGCGTCGAGACCTTCGAGGGAGCGCACATCCACGCCAAGTCTGGCGAAGCGCTCACTGACGTCTTCGAGCGCCAGGAAGAGTTCGGCGGAGAGGTCGCCGCTCGTTTCGCAGCCTTGCAAGTCCCAGAAAAGCGGCACAAGCTCGCTGTCGGGGTGGTTGGTCAGCACTTCCAACTGGCGTAAGAGCGAAGTCTTGCCCATCCGTCGGGCGCCAACGACCCATATGGCTGTGTCTGGTGTATCGAGTAGATAGGCAAACAGCCGTTGCCGCCCGTAGTGGTGTTGGGCGCTGACCCAGCGCCCGACAATGTAGGGAACGCGCATGACCCTCCTCCTTCGCACGTTACGTGGTGACGTCCGTGCGTCAAACCGTTCCAGGGGATGGTGCGGTCAAAGGCAGCGTATCCGGTGTAGAAGCGCTGCTTTGCACTTTGCCCGCCTGGCTATCCCACTGAATGATGGCGTGTGCAGTCAATACGTCGTGCATCGTGATGCGGCGTCGCTTATGACGCAGCATTTCGTTGACAGCTTCCAGCGCATATTGCTGGAGGCGATGTGGCCGCCCGTCGCTTTGCTGCAAAATGAAATCGATAACGTCCGGCTCGAAGATGTAGTAGCCGCGCACCGGCTCAACCAGCAATTGAATGGCTTCCTCGCGGCTGAACGGCTGCATGGCGATCTCGTTGAAAAGGTTGAACCAGGGGCTTTCGACGCGCTCCCAATCCTTGTTGATTTCGATGCCCGCCACAACCGCACCGACCGAGGCGGCAAATTCACGCATGAAGATGCGGCGCAACTGCTGTTGAATCAGGTGGTTGTAGCGACTCAGGGTGTCCACCTCATCCAGCAATAGAATCAGGCGCACCTGCCGACCGCCACAATGTCTGGCGCTGTATTCCTCCAGCAACTGGATTACCCTGCGCAAATCACGGCTAAAGGTGCGATCGTCATATTCCGACGCCAAAGTTGTGTGAAAAAGAAGCCTATCGAGCACCTGATGTTGCTCCTCATCAACTTTTTCGAGTGTCCGTACATGTTGTGCAATCTCTTCCATCAGAAGATGAAAGAAATCCTCCTCTGGCGTGCCCTCGAGATCGATATAGAGCGCTACGAACCAGTAATCCAGATCGTCGATCTGGCGCAACGTGTTGGCGAGCTGGTAGAGCAGCGTAGTTTTGCCGATGCGCCGCTCGCCATGGATCATGATGCTGTTGTTGTGGAGCGTGGAAACGATTCGTTGCAGTAGCTCATGGCGCCCAAAAAACATGTCCTCACGGCGCACCGGTTCGCCGCTGATGTAAGGGTTATAGCCGCGCCTGACTGCCTCGCTCACGCGTCGGCGATGTTGCACAATTTCCAGGCTCACATAACCGAAACCAACCACAGCCAGGGAAGCAAATAAGAGAAGAAGCTGAAAGATGCGTTTCTCGACCTTCCCAAGTATTGGCAGGTGCATGTACTCCGGGGCCGGCGCCACCGTGAATTTCACCGTATAGATCGGGGAGTAGTTCAGAGCCTGGTCGCGCACCATATATTCCAGGGCGAAGTCGCCGATTGCGGGGAATGTAGTCCGGAAAATGCCCGCTGCAACAGGCTGCCACGGCCCGGCCTCTTCGCCATTGACCATGCGCACGAACGGGCGCAGCCTTCCAGGTGCGGTCTGCAAATCGCCGTACGCGAAATTGACCTCAACCGGCGCACTTACTGGCGCCAGCCAGCGGTCGCCAACAGCTTTGACATCTTCTCCGTCGATCTCCGCTAACTGAATCCACGGTCGCCCCTGTTCTGGGACGTAATAGAAGACGCCCCGGTCGCCGCCGAACCAATAGGCGCCTGCCGTGTCGCGTGCAATAGCGCGGATTGCACCCGGCGCCAGGCCGTCCTGCGCATCGTAGAGCACGCTGCCATATTGGTCGGCGTGAGTCAGGCCGGTTTCACTGCCGATCCAGAGCGCCCCGACATCCTCCAGCATGGTGAAAACTCGATCCGAGCTCACGCGGAGGTGATAGTCGACTGCTTCCCAGCCGGCGCCACGCGTGCGGTAGATTCCATAGCCCTTGAATGCGGCCAGCATCGCCCCTGCTGGCTCTGGTTCTGGCAGGAAGGTAGTCACAGGCGCACCAGGTGCGGCGACCCCTTGCAGACCCTCGATGGGCGCCCAGGCGCCATCAACATCTCGCCGCCAGAGCGCCCCTTCCATATCCGCCACCCAGAGGCGACCCAGCGAGTCGATCTCCATGGCGCTGATCGGGTGGCCCGCCAGCGGTTGTGCAACCGTCACCGATCCGTCGTCAAAGTGGAAATAGACGAGGCCTTTGGCTGTGCCGATCCAGATGCCCACTTCGTCTGTCTTCAGGACACCGATCGACGTTGCGCCGAGCTGGCGCAGGGCTGCCGGCTGCTGCCAGCTTTGGGCGGCAAAGTAAGCGGCGCCAGCGCCGGTGATAGCCCAGATTCGCCCGAGCGGGTCTTCCTCCAGGTCGAAGACCAACCCATCGGGCAGCCCGGAGTTATCTGGCGCAAAGCCAGTTGCGCGCTGGTAACGTCCAGCCTGCAACTGCACGCCCTCGCCAGCGGTTGCGATCCACAGAGTTCCTTTGCGATCAACCAGCAGATCGTTCACAGGCGGCGCGTAGGGACGTTCATCGACGGCCTGAAAAGCCCAGGGTTGGTAGCGAAAGATGCCAATCGAGGTCGCAAACCAGATCGAACCATCGCCATCGATGGCAATGTCACGAACGTCATTGGCGCTCAAGCCGCCCTGCGCAGAGCCGCCCCAGTTGCGCGTACTGATAATTTCGCCGTTCGCCAGCCGGAACTGCGCAGCGCCGCCGCCCTGCGACGCCACCCACACGCTTTCGCCCACAAACCCACAGATGTCCGTGATCTCACTGCCGGCGCCGCCAAAAGGATATGAATACGCCGCGGTGTTGCCAGTAAGCGACGAATACTGGAACACCGTCGTTGTTGTCGAGACCCAGATATCGCTGCCTGGATTCCCCCAGATGCCTGTGAAGGGTCCGGCAATCGGAACACGCTCGGCGTCGCGTGGCTGCAGCGTTTCGACCTCTGTCAGGTCAGTGGTAATGCGCCACAGCGACTGCTCAGCGCCGACCAGCACCTTGCCATCCCACGGCCATAGCGCAAAAACGGGCGTGGCGCCAATTTCGGCGACCAGGGTCGTGCTCTTGTCGTGCAATAAGAACAGCCCCTGCTCTGTACCGACCCACACGATGTCGTCGGTGAGCGCCAGGGCGTGGATTGGCGCGCCAAAGTCTTTGGCGATACGCCATTCACTATCTGCTTCCTTCACGGCCAGCACACCGACTTCGTTGCCAGCCCAGACAGCGTCACCTGCATTGTCTGCTGCCAACGCTGTCACCTTGCCAAGCGCCATCTCGATCGGCGGTTCTGTAGCCGTCAGCGCGGTGGCAAACGACTGCCAGCGCCCATCGTAGCGACTGACGCCATTCGCAGTGCCGACCCAGATGACATCACCCTGGGCAAGCACAGAATATGCATCATTTGATGCCAGTCCTTCCGCCTGACGAAAGACGACCCACTGGAGATCAGGTGTGGATTGTGCTGAAACAGAAGAGGCGCAGAAAAGCAGAAGCGCGCAGACAAGCAGAGGGATGCAATGCAGCCGAACGCAGCAGCGACCTACATGATAGTACAACGAGTGGCAGCAAAGATACAGCGATGAGCGTTGCATAATCTAGCTGCTGCACCACCCGACGATCAACGCCAAACTCTCCGCACAGAGCATGGGGTTGCGGGCACGAATCAACAGTTAACTCGTGTTAGTTTGTTGGCGCTGATACCCGGAGCACATGGCTCTCGATGTGGTATACAGCAGTTTTTACAACTCCTGTTGAATAATCAAGCCATTATTTCAGTGAGAAGTTTATCACGTTAACATATTATATTGATACTCCTCATTATTGTCAATAGTGAAATTGGCTTCTTGTAAGCTACAACGCATTATTGTAAGCATAATCAGTCATTCATCGGCCTGGAGGCGATCGCGTTTCGACAAAGCGCCTACGTTTCGCAAGCGCCTGAATACGTGCAACGGCAAGGAGTCACAACATTTGTGGTAGGAAAAGTCACGCGTCTACACGGCCAAAGCGTGTAGGCGTCTCAGTATAATTGAAGTTGAAAGTGGGACTTCACTTGCAATCCTGAATCGCCTTACGGCATCGCAGTCATCATCATTTTCATTGTGAGGAATTGACCTCAGGAGAAAATATATGTGCACTCATCGTCTTCTTATCATGTCCTGCTCTCCTGGTCGGGCAAGCCAGGGCTACGCCAAATTGCTGAAGGTGTTCATAACATTGATGATCGCAGCGGTGCTTTTGATCAACCCCGGCCCGGCATCCGCAAGCGGTGGTTACGGCGCGACACAAGGCACAGTGGCAAGGGCGGCTTGCTATGGCGTTTATCACATTGTTCGTCCCGGCCAAACGCTCTATTCGATTGCCGCTGCATATGGAACAACCGCCTATCGCATTGCCATGTGCAACGGGCTTTCGTCTTACACACTCTATGCGGGTCAGGCGCTTTTGATTCCGACCTACCGCACGCGGTAGAAATTGCCTGAAGCCACCGTAGGCCATCTGATGGGGCGTCCGACCCGATTGACAGATACACCAATCGCCAGATTTCGTCGCCGCCATATCTGTCAGCCGGGTCGGACGCTCCATCAGATGGTGATCTTCTCGCCGTCCTTGCGTAGACTTTGCTCCCCAGCCGCCAGCACGCGCAACACGCGCAATCCATTTTCGCCATCAGTCAACGGGCGTTTCCCGGCGCGCACGCAATCCACAAAGTGGGCGCATTCAGCTTGCAGCGGCTCCCGCATATCGAGTCGTGGGATCAGGATATCGCCGCTATGCAGTTTGTACTGGAAATCGCCGTAAGAGACCTCACCCTTGCGGAATGCGCCTTTGTCGTAGACGCGCACCTTCCCCTCGGCGCTTACATCGTCGTAGACGATCATTTTCTGGCTGCCGACGACCGTCATCTCGCGCGTTTTGCTCGGATCCAGCCAACTGGCGTGGACGTGGCAGAGCACGTTGTTGGGGAAGAACATGGTCAAGAAGACGACATCCTCGACGGCGCCGTTGAGACAACTTGCTCCCTGACAGCGCACGGCTTCTGGCATCTGGCTCAGCAAGTGCAGCGCGATGGAAATATCGTGCGGGGCAATGCTCCACAATGCGTTGACATCGCTCTGGACGCGCCCCAGGTTGACGCGCCGACTGTAGAGGTAATAGATTTCACCCAGTTCGCCGTTGTCGATGGCTTGCTTGATGTAAGCCACCGCCGGGTTGTATTCGAACACGTGTCCGACCATCAACGTCAAGCCCGCGGCGTTAGCTGTGGCCACCAGTTCCTCGGCTTCGCCGACATTCATCGTCAGCGGCTTCTCCACCAGCAAGTGCTTGCCAGCTTCCAGGCTGCGGCGCGCCAACGCATAGTGCGTGCGCGCAGGTGTGGCTATCACAACGGCGTCCACGGTCGGGTCGGCCAGTGCATCGTCGAGAAGAGTCGTTGTCTGACAGCCATACAAGCGCTGGGCGCGCTGCAAAGCGGCGCGATCTTGATCGACGACATACGCCAGCTCCGTTCCGGCAAGCTGGTGGAAATTGCGCGCCAGGTTCGGCCCCCAATAGCCAAAGCCGACAACGGCCACACGGATTGTTCTGTCCAGCATCACTCCCCTCCTCACTCAGAAACCTAATGTGTATTGCGGTGAATGGTTACTGTGCGCACGCCGCCGTAGACTTCCGCACCATCGATCGGCGCGCCGATGGTCACAATTGCCGGCTGGAGCAGAGCACTCGCCTCGACTGCGGCGCCGGCTGGCGCCCCCACTGCGCCGATAAAGGCATGGCTCCATCGAAGCCGACCGCGCAGATCGTGCGTGACGCCGATGCTCTGCAACGCCTGCACTGCGACTTCGGTAAGCTTCAGGCTGGCCTCGTCGTTGACCGCGCCCGCGATGATCGTGCCTTGCGGCCACTGCGCCAGCCAGCTCGCCAACGCTGCCGCTGCTGCATCGTCACCCGAAGTGTCGAACACCGCACTGTCGAGCAGACGTCCGTCGCTGGCAAGCGCCGCCAGGTTGTAACCGCGCTCGCCGCCCGCCACGTCCTGCCCATTGACGTAGATATGGGCGAAGTCCCCGACTTCCTCGCCAGCGCTCTGCACGACGAGCCAACTGGCTGCAGGCAGCGCTGCACCCGTCTCACCTATCGGCCACTGCGCGCCGTCTGGCGGCGTTGCGATGGTGCTTGCGGGCTGCGCCGCGCCCACAAAGTGCAAGCCCACGCGATCGACCGGCTGATCGGCGAGGCCAGGCGTCAACACCACGGCTGCGCGGCCACTCGCAAGCGACGCCACCGCCGCCTGGCGGCCATTGACCGTCACCTCTATCTGCTCCGCCGGCCCGACCCACTCCAGAGTCAGGCGCCCGCCTTCCTCTGGCAGATCGAGCAGCAACACAGCTTCCGGGCGCGTGGCGTAGCGGACGTCGTCAGCGGTTGGCAGCGTTGCCCACCCCTCACCCAGGTAGAGCGGCGCATCGGTCCCTGCCAGCGAGAGGGTGCGCTCCGCTGGCGCAGCGGGCAGCTCCACGGCATAGCGCACGATGGTCGCCGGCGCGCCCGACGCATCGACGCCCTGCCAGCGATCCACGGCGGTCACGGGCAGCGCCGCGTCGATGAAGCGCAGCAATTGCGGCGTCGCCTTTTCTTCGTGCACCAGGATGGCGCCGACGCCCAGGTCGCGCAGAATCTGCCCCGCGCGCGGACGATTCGCCGCCACCATCGCATCGAATCCGGCGTCGATCACCGCCCCAATGTGCGGTCGATCGGCGTTCATCAGCGCGATCAGGTCGCCCAACAGCGGCGCCTGGGTAAAGTATTGAAATTTGTAGGCCGGGTTGCGACTGGTGTTGCCGCCCAGCCGCCGTTTGCCATGCTCCGTCTGCCACCACTGCTGCATCATGATCAACAGATCGGCTTTGCCGAGCACGCGCGCCCCATTGCGCCAGCCGGTTGGCAGCTCCAGCACAGCGAAGTCGCCCGGCGTCTGCGCCAGCCGCGCATAGATGTCGGGAATGCGAAAATCACTCAGCGGCAGCGGCGTCGCCAGGTGCTCGAAGAGAAAGATCGCACCCGCCGCCGTTGCGATTGCCAGCGCACCCCGCACCCCACGCCGCCCGCCGCGCTTCAGCAGCCAGACCAGCCCCAGCCCGCCCATTACAGCGACGGTCAACATCAACAGGACGCTGTAACGACTGGGGTAGCGGTTGCCGCTGAAGAATGGTAGCTGGCTGACCACCGCAAACGGGCCGGGAATGCCGGTGTCCTGCCCACCCCAGCGCACAGTCGGGCCTAAGGTGAGCAGGAAAAAGAGCAACAGGGAGAGCGCCCACAGCCACGCCAGCGCCCGATTGCGCCGCGCCAGCGTCCACAGTCCGATCGCGCTCAACAACAGGGCGGAGTAGCCGGGGAAGATGTGTTGCCCCTTGTCGTTCGGGAAGGGCAGCGTCGCCACCCATCCGCCCCAAATGGGGTGCAGGCGCGTGGTAACCAGGTAACCCAGCAGGTCGGCGCTGAAGATATCGGCAAAGCCGCCGCCACTGGCGAAAAAATCGCCCTCGCTGCGCAAGTCGGGCGCCATTGCCCAGAGTAGGGGCAGCAGTGTCACGCCCGCCAGCACGCCAAAGGCCAGGAATGGCAACAAGAGCTCGCCCCACTCTCGCCGCAGTTGCCGCCATCGCACGCCGCACTGCCACACAAAGAGCAGCGCCACAAAGATCAGCAGAAACGAGGCATAGGTCAACTCCGCCCAAAGCTGCAAGCCAAAGAAGAGCGCCGCCAGCGCCGCAGCGCGCAGCCGCCAGTTGTGCGCCGGGGTTGCTGGTCGCACCATGCGCAACAGGTAGAGCACGCAGAACGGTATCCACTGGCTGCTGGCAATGTTGAATTGGCCGAGGCTGGCGTAAAAAAGTTTCGACGATGCAAAAGCGTAGATGACGCCGCCGACCAACGCCGCGATCTGCCAAATTGTCGTGTCGCCTATGGGGTCTGGCGCACTGATTTTTGCTCCCGGTGCGTGCACAGACCGTGCGTGGTTTGTCGTCACCCACCACCGCTGATCGAGGACGAGCAGATACGCGCCGAATGCGCCCAGCACAAAGCTGGCCAGCAGCACGATGTTGTTGGCGACGATCAGCGACAGGCCAAGCTGCAACGGGATGCTCAATAAGCCATTGAGCGGCGTGAGGGTGTAGAACGCCAGGTTGATCTGCACCGGGTGAAACATCCAGTCGGCGTGGAAAATGTCGGCGTTGGCTTGCGTGACGAGGCGTGTGCGCAGCCACCAGAGGTTCCACGCCAGCGCCGGATCGTCGATGCCGTCGCCGGTTGTGTGCGTCGTAAAGCGGGTGACCAACGGCCAGGTGAGCAGCAGCGCCAGTCCGGTGTAGAAGATCAAGACCCCAGCCGTGCGCCAGCGGGGCGGCAACCTGAAGCGCACCATCAGGGAGCAGGCGTCGCCAGTGGCGTAGATGCAGCAGCGTCGGGCGTCGCAGGAGGTTGTGCATCACCAGACATCGGCGCACCCTGAAGCTGTTGCAGCAACATGCCGTAACGCATCTTGCTGATCACAGTCAGTTGCGGGTCGTTTGGTTCAGCCAATGCGGCGGCGCGGTCAAAGGCCTCCAGCGCCGCATTGATGTCGCCGCGCGCCTCGGCAATGTTGCCGTAGAGAAAATAGACTTGTGGCGACTCTGGCTGCAACGCCGCCACGCCATCGGCGGCGGCAGTCGCCCCATCCAGATCGCCCGCACGGAAGCGATTCATGCCCAACGCCAAAAGGTATTGCGCCTCGTCGCCGCCCAGTTGCGCCAGCGCGTGCGCGCCATACGCGGCTGCGGCGGCATCGTCGCCCAGTCGTTCCGCAAGCACGGTGGCCCAGAGCAACAGTTCGGGGTTGTCCGGCTGCACTTCCAGGGCGCCTGTGATGACCGCCATTGCCGCCTCCCATTCTTGCGCATCGACGTGGCGTTCGGCGCTGCTCAGCGCATCGACCAGCGCAAGCGTGGCGGCGTCGGGCGCCAGCCAGGTTTGATAGGCCCAGACGCCGGCTGTTGTCACCACTGCGACGATGATGAGAAGTTGCAAGAGCCGCTGAAATTGCCTGCGCTTCCGCAATGCAATCTGCGTGTCCAGATGCCACCAGGGGCCGGTGGCAGGTGGGTGTTGCGCGCGCAGCGCTGCGTAACTGCCGGCGCCACCCGCCGCCTTGACGATCTGCGCGCTGCGGCGGAGCAACTTCGCCTGTAGATCATCCCAACGGGTCTGCTCGGCGCGCAGCGCCTGGTCGATGCTGGCGCCCTGCGCGGCATGCCCGGCTTCGAGTTGCGTGAACAACGCTGCGATGCGATCGAGCCGGGTGAGATACGCCACAACGGTGGCGCTGTCCAGCATCGGCAACTGGCGTTCGGCTTGATCCAGCAGTTGGCGCAGTTCAGCGATGGGTGTGCTAATGTGTGATTCGACAGAATGCGCCATGCGGATTAGTCGTCGTACTCCTCTTCATCGTCGAGCGTCGACGGAACCTTGCCAGCCGCCTCTTCTTCTTCGCGTTGGATTTCGCGGAAGACGCGGTTCAGCCCCGACTTGATCTGACTCTCGATCTTGGCCTTGCGTTCGGGCGGCACGGGGAACCATTCGAGCATCTCGCCTACCAATCCAGCCTTGGTTTCGTTTTTGTTCTTGCCAGCGCGGTAGTAGTCGCGCACGCGGCCCCGCATGAATTCGATGTATTCACCCACACGGTAGGTCGATTCTGGCCCGACGACAGGGCCGTGCCCTGGCACAAGATAATCGGCGCCGATATTGCGGATCATCTCCAGGGCGCGCAGCCACTCCTGTGTGTTGCCCTGCGCCATGTACGGATGCTGATCGACCCACACGATGTCGCCGACGAAGCAGACTTTTTCATCCGGCAGCCAGACGATGCTCGTCGCCGGTGTGTGTCCGCCGACGAAGATCAACTCGACGCGGCGTCCTCCATAGAGCAAGGTTGCGCGCTGCGTAAAGGTGATGTGGGGCGGAATGATGATGATGTTGTTGAGCTGGCTCTGAATTTCCGGTTCGCGCTTGAAGCTGTTGCGCACGCGTTCCTTGAAATTTTCGGTGTAGCCCGACATTTCTTTGTGAGCGCGCTCGTGCGCAAGCACCTTGACCGGCATGAAGTATTGGTTGCCCAACGCATGTCCGCGATGATGGTCAGTGTTGATCAGATACAAGAAGGGGGCGCCAGGGAATTCGTCTTCGATTTGGGCGCGCCAGTCGATGGCTTGCGCTGGAATTAGTGGCGCATCGACCAGGATGATCCCCTCTTCCGTGTAGATGAAGCCGGGCGTACAGCCGCGGTAATGCGTGTTGATAAAGACGCCGGGCGCCAATTCCTCCCGCTCGCCCAACCCTGTGACTCCAATCCGAACTGCGCTTCTCCGTCTTGCCATAGGAATCCCTTTTTTTGTTCTGTTAGTTACGCGTTGCGTGCTGCGTAACGAGGCGGAACACGCAGCATGCAGCACGGGCGCCATTGATCTGCTTACTGGCTGACAAGCCTTTGGGGGTGCATAAGGATCGTCCCTGCCGTCGCTGGCAGTGTAGCGAAGATCGTCTTGCGCGTCAAACCGTATGTTTTTATGTTTACTACCAGCCTTTTCGTCGAGGAGAATTTGACGACGGCAGCGAAAGAGCCTGGCGCAACCGTAGGGGCGCAATCGATCTCGCCCCCCAAATGTTGAGGAGGCTACAGTTTCACCGTCACAAAAAGCGAGCCGGGCAGATGCCCGGCTCGCCACACTTTGTATACGATTGCGTCTCCGCTACGGCGTTGTAGGGCGGCGAATCGGTTGTGCAAACGGCTGACCGTCGGCGCAACCGCAGCAACTTACTGAGCTGGCGGCAGGATCACGGCGCTGATGGCGTGGATAACGCCATTGGTGGCCGGAATGTCGGTGATCGTGACCTTGGCGCCGTTGATGTAGACGCTGCCGTCTTTGACCTCAAAGGTGACCGGCTTGCCCTGCACCGTGGTTGCCTTCATGCCATTCGTCACATCTTCCGCCAATACCTTGCCGCTCAACACGTGGTACTGCAGAATTTGCGTCAGCTCGCTTGCCCGCAGGAGTTGATCTGTGTTCAGTCCAGTCGTCGCCAACAGATCGTTGAAGGCGGCGTCGGTCGGGGCGAAGACAGTGTATTCGCCGCTGGCAAGCGTGGCGTCGAGGCCGGTGGCCTCCAGCGCCTGCGACAGGATCGAGAAGTTCGGATTGTTGGCTGCCACCTGCACGATCGTGCCCGTCGCCGTGCTGCCAGTCGTGGGGCGCGTGGTAGTGGTAGTCGCCCCCGTCGCCGTCACTGACGCTGTGGCCGTGATCGCTGTGGTCGCAGTGGTCGTCGCAGTGGTCGTCGCGGCGGTGGTCGTGGCGGCAGGCGTGGCTGCCACAGTGGCCGCTGGCGTCGCGGCGGCGGTCGTCGCAGCGCCCGTCGCACCAGTGGCGCCGATCTCCTCATTCGTGGGGAGCTTGATCACCTGGCCGACCTCGATGATGTTGCAATCGGCAATGTTGTTGAAGGCGCAGAGCTGTTCGTACAGGCGGAAGTCGCCGTAGATGTCGCGTGCGATGATCGCCAACGTGTCGCCGCTCTTCACGGTGTAGGTTCCGCCCGGCTGGCCAGCTACACCGGAGCCCGCCGTTGTGGCGCCGCTGTCGTTCGTCGTGTCCGTCGTAGTGGTCGTGGCAGCAGGGGCAGTGACTGTGACGACGCCGGTGACCATCTCTTGCGCCGTGATGGTCTGCTGCGAGTCATCGATCAATTGACCGCCTGTCACCGACAGTTCGTAGGTGGCCGGGACGCGCGAGTTATTGTAGACAATGACGGTGTATGCGCCGAAACCGGAAGCATTGAAGCTGGCTGAACGTACATTGTCCTCGCCCGGCGTGCTGACGCGATTGCCGGCTGCCACAGCTACATCACCGGCGTTCTGACCGGCCTGATAGCGACGGAAGCCCTGTTCATCCAACACCCAGAAGCCCAGGCGCCGCGCCAGTTCCTGATTGTCGCGCGGGTCGAATGTCAGCCGCAGCGTGATATCGCCATCGCGTTGGTCGGGTTCAAGCCCCAGATAGTGCTGCGCATACTGCTCGGCCAGTTCGCCCTTGACGGATACGCCGCGGTAGGGGCCAGCGGCGACGACAGTGGTCGTCGTGGTCGTGGCGGCTTCGGTGGCCGCTGCGACCGGCGTGGCGGCTTCGGTGACGGCGGCAGCCGGCGTGGCCGCGGCTGTATCTTCCGCGGCTGTATCTTCCGCAGTCGCCTCAGGCGTGGCAGTTTCCTCAGGGGCGCCGACCGCCTTGACCTGACCGCTGCCATCGACGAGCACGCCATTATCGACGCGCAAGGTGAAGCTGGCGTCACTGGCGGAGTCGTTGTAAACGATGACGGTGTAGGCGCCGCCAGTGGCGCGGAAGCTGGCGCCCTGCTGGTTATCCGGGCCATTCAGGAAGAAGTTGGTGGAGCCAGCGCCGACATTGTTGTCGCGCAGGTTCTGACCAGCGACGACAGCCGCCAGGTTGGCCTCGTTCAGGATAAAGAACCCCAGGCCATTTTGTTCCGGGTTGCTGCGATCCCACACTGCCGTCACCGTGACAGTGCCAGGACGCTCTGGGGCGATGCCCAGCCAGATCTTGGCGAATTGCCCACCAGGGATGACGCCTGTCACCTCTGACGCCCTGACTTCCTGGTATGCAGGAGCAGCTTGCTCGGCCGCAAATGCAGCCGGCGCCAGCGACATGACGAGCATTGCCGTCACCAGAATTGCTGCGAAAAATCGTTGCCATTTTGATTGGGTCATAGAAAACCTCCAAATGACCAGTTATTACAGGGTTGCGATGCTGACTATCGCCGCTAACGGCGCGATCATCACAACAAAAGAACAATTGAGAGATTATACACTTGCTGCGCCTTTGCACCAAATGCACCCGACCTGACCGTGCGCCAAATTCTGTTATCGACCCGGGGGCTGCGGAATTGGCGTCGGTGTGGGTGGCACGGCCACCACATTACGTACATGGTAGTCTGAATAAGTGTAATCTTGTCGGACAATTCTCAGACGGAAATCATACGAGTCCTCCGGCAACAACCCCAGGTCGAGCCGCGCCAGATAGCCGTTGACCACTGGTTTGACATCGCTGAACAGGAACTTCCACTCCTCTGAGCCAGAGCGCGCCCAGTAAAGCTCCCAGCGCAGCAGGCGCGGATCGGCGGTTGTGCCGATAAAGTCCACTACACCGGTGACGCGAAGATCGTTGAAGGGGAAATAGAGCCCCAGCGTGCGCGGCGTCGTGCGCGTGGCGGTCGGGTGAATGGCCTGCGGCGTTGAAACGTTGGCAACGCGCAGGCGGGTCACATAATATTCGTCGTAATTGCTGTCCCGGTAGACGATGCGCAGCCGCAAATCGTAGAAGCCATCGGCAAGCCGCGTGGTGTCCAGCGTGTAGATTTCCGACTGCCAGAACTGTTCGCTGCTGCTGTAAAGCCAGCTCCACTGGTTGAGGCCGCTCGGTGTGATGTGCAGCTCATAGCGCGCGAAGGGGTTGAAGGCCGTCTTGCTATTGACGGTGCCGATGATCGGCGTCTGCCCCCGGATGACGTCGCCATTTTGCGGTTCGAAGATGCCCTGACTGTTCGGGATGAAGCTGCGAAAGCGCGGGGTCGGGGTCACTGTCGGCGATGGCGAGGCAAAGACCAGCAACGGCGACCGCGGCTGATCGGCGCCGCCCGGCGTTGGGAAGGGCGTCAGGGTTGGCGGCGCCGCATTGCGGATTTCGAGTCTGCGTACGAAGCCCTCGGTGAAGTTGCCGCTGCGATCGATAGCACGGACGCGCACATCGTAAAAGCCGTCCGGAAACTCGTACGTGTTGAGCACATAGAGCACGCCGCTGCGCACTACATCGCGTTGCGTCGCCAGCCACTGCCAGTTTTCCGTGCCAGTTGGGGCAATGTGCACGTCATAGCGGTCGAAGTTGCGGATGACAGCCGTGCCCACCAGCGGCGTAAATCCAAACACGGCGTCGCCCGGTTGCGGATGCTCGATCTCGTTGACGACGCGCAGGTCGAGCGTTGGCGTGGGTGTAAAGAGCGGCGGCGCTGGCGGAAAAGGTGTAAAGAAAAAGGGCGTCCAGGTCGGCGTCGGCGTGTCGAAAAAGCTCTGAAACGCCAGCCCCGGCGTGTGGACATCGGCAAAGACGCGCCGCGTCAGATCGGGGAGCGACAGCATCGCCATCATCACGATGCCCAACAGCAACAGATATCCACGTGTACGCTTTCTCGATTCGTTCATCGTCATCGAGTATAACGCAACTTTGCGCTGGCTTTAGAAATGCGCGCGCCGTTTGTCGATTTGCACCGCCTCACAATCGCCTGGAAAGCATTTTCCCGCTATAATCGCACCTCATGGATTCGACAGCGGACGATCACTCAGCGGCGCGCACAGCGCCTCCAGTCGGTCTCGACAGCCGGCGCATGGCCAGCGCTGCGCTGTTGGTGATGCTTTTCTTCGTGCTCAGCCGCCTTTCCGGGTTGGCGCGCGAGATCATGATCGGCGCCAGCTACGGCACCTCGGCGGCGTATGACGCCTATCTCGCTGCGTTTCGCATTCCCGACTTGCTCTTCCAACTTGCTGCAGGCGGCGCATTGGGCAGCGCGTTCATTCCCGTTTTTGCCGGTTACTGGATCAAAGCAGACAGAGACGCCGCGTGGCGACTTTTCAGCCGCGTGCTCAATCTCGTCACGCTGGCGCTGGTGGCGCTGGCAGTGCTTGCCGCCCTCTTCGCTGAGCCACTAACGCGCACGATCCTGGCGCCTGGCTTCACACCAGATCAGCAACTCCTGACGGCGTCGTTGATGCGGTGGATGTTGCTGGGCACGATCGTCTTTGGCGCCAGCGGGCTGATTATGGGTGCGCTCAACGCAACGCAGCACTTTCTGGCGCCAGCAGCCGCGCCCGTGCTCTACAACGTGGCGATCATTGCAGCAGCGTACTTCCTGGCGCCGACTTATGGCGTCTATGGGCTGGTCGTGGGTGTGGTGGCAGGCGCACTGGCTCATTTGCTCGTGCAAGCGCCGGCGCTGCTGCACAAGGGCTACCGCTACCGGCCGACGCTCTCGCTGACGGATGCTGGCGTGCGCCAGGTGATGGTGTTGATGGGGCCGCGTGTTCTCGGTCTCTTCTTCGTGCAATTGCACTTCCTCGTCAATACGATTCTGGCGAGTGGGCTGGGCGCTGGCGCGGTGAGTGCGCTCAACTACGCCTGGCTCCTGATGCTGTTGCCGCAGGGCGTGATTGCGCAGGGCATCGCCACCGTCGTCTTCCCCACTTTTTCCGCGCAGACCGCCGCCGGACAGCTCGAGGCGTTTCAGCGCACCTTCGAGCGTGCGCTGCGCGTGGTCGTCTTTTTAGTCGCGCCGGCGGCGGCCCTGCTGCTTGCGCTGCGTCGCCCCTCGATCAGCATTCTGTTGGAGCGCGGCGCCTTCGACACGCAGAGCATGGTGCTCGTGGCGTATGGGCTGCAATTCTACCTTGTCGGCCTGATCTTTCATGCCATGTTGGAGATCATCGTGCGCGGCTTCTACGCGCTCAAAGACACCTGGACGCCGGTGTGGGTCGGTGCGCTGGCGATGAGCGGCAACATTGCGCTCAGTTTCTTGCTTGTCAGCCAGCTCTCGTTTGGCGGGCTGGCGCTGGCAAACAGCCTGGCGACGCTGGTGGAGACGCTGGCGCTGCTCTGGCTCTTCGACCGGCGACTGCCTGCGGGGTTGCACCGGCGCACACTGCTCCTCGCGCTCGCCAGGACTTTGATCGCAGCCGCAATGATGGCGGGCGTGGCGTGGGCGTGGGGGCGGTGGGTCTATGTCAACATCTATCCGGCGCAGGTTGGCCCGCTCAACGACGACTGGCTGACCGCACTGCTCGGCGTCCCGCTGGCGCTGCTCGTTTACCTGGCCGTCCATTGGCTCCTGCGCAGCGAAGAACTGGCGCTCACCCTGACGCTCGTGCGGCGGCGCGCTGTCTCCTGAGTAGCTCACCACAAACCGTAATCTGTGAAACGAAACCCTGGTCGATCCTGTTATATAATGGTGATAAGGAATTTGATACGAAAGGGATGAGGTGAAAGCAGATGTGGTTCTTCGATCCGTTGTATTTACTCTTTGCGATTCCGCCGCTGTTACTGGGGTTGTGGGCGCAGTTTCGCGTGCAGAGCGCGTTTCGTCAGTACTCGAAGGTGCGCACCGCCAGTGGCATGACCGGCGCGCAGGTTGCGCGCGCGATTCTCGATGCAAACGGGCTGCACAACGTCGCCGTTGAACGCGTCGGCGGCATGCTCAGCGATCATTACGACCCCGGCCACAAGGTGCTGCGGTTGAGCGAGTCGGTCTACGGCACGCCCAGCGTGGCGGCGGTCGGCGTGGCGGCGCACGAAGCCGGCCACGCGCTGCAGGACAAGCTGCAATACGGCCCACTGCGCCTGCGCTCGGCGATCGTGCCGGCGGTCAGCATTGGCAGTTGGCTCGGCCCGATCATCTTCATGATCGGCTTCTTCATGTCGGGCGCCACCGGCAACATGATCGCTATCATCGGCCTGCTCTTCTTCGGCATGACGGCGGTCTTTTCACTGGTGACGCTGCCCGTCGAGTTCGACGCCAGCAAACGCGCCAAACAGCAACTTGCCACCAGCGGGCTGATGAGTCCGCAGGAGATCAAAGGGGTCGATCAGGTATTGGATGCCGCGGCGCTCACCTACGTGGCTGCTGCGTTGCAGGCGATCCTGACGATGCTCTACTACGTCTCGCTGCTGGCGCGACGCGATTGACGCAACTGAAGTCTCCGGTGGATCAACCCGGGCGTAATCCAGGTTGGGCGCGCTCATCGCAGGTCATCGCCTCCGACGCGAAATCGTGTCCGCCACGCCGGAGGCGATGACCTGGGGCGACCACTTTGCTCCCAGCATGAAGTGGACTCCATCAACTCAATGGCTGCAAACTGAAGCCCACTCAAGTGGGCTTCAGTTTGCAGCCTCAATTTTTCAGCCTTGATCAAAATCAAGAGCTGCAGGCAGCCACCTTGCAGCCGGCGCGCCAGAAGCTCATGTTGGCGTCAGCCTGCCTGAATGGCGGCCTGCAGCCACGTCACGACTGACGCGTCGGGGACTTCCATCTGTTCGCCGGAGCGGAGGTCTTTCACGGCGACGACGCCTGCTGCCACCTCACGCGGGCTGAGGAGCGTCGCGTAGCGGATGCCGCGTTCCTCCGCGTACTTGAATTGTTTGCCGTAGCGATCTGCGTCTGGATAGAGATCGACGCGCAGTCCGGCGCCGCGTAAACGATGCGCCAACGCCAGTGACGCCGCAACTGTGCTCTCATCGAACATCGTCACCAGCACCTGTGGCTGCGTGCTGAGGCGCGGCGGGAACATGTTGCGCTCCTCCATAATCAGGATGATGCGCTCCAGCCCCAGGCTAAAACCGCACGCCGGGATCGTCTGCCCGCTGAACATGCCCACGAGATCGTCGTAGCGCCCGCCGCCGCCGCCAGAACCACTGAGACCAGGAAACTCGATCTCAAAGATGGGCCCGGTGTAGTAGCTGAGACCACGCGCCAGGAAAGGATCAACGCGCAAATGTGCGCCCGCCGGGCCGACCATGCTCAAGGCTACGACTTGTTTGAGCTCGGCGACGCCGCGACTGCCCGGCGCCGACCCGGCCAGCAGGTCGGTCAGCCAGGCAAGGACGGCGCCAGTCCCCGCAGGTGCAGCGCTCATCAATGACAGCAGCGTTTCCGCCGCCGCCGCCGGGATGCCGCGACCGTCGAGTTCCCTGCGCACGCCCTCCATGCCGATCTTATCGAGCTTGTCGATGGCAACCAGCGCCGCCCCCTCCAGGTGATGCGGCACACCGGCCACTTCCATCAGCCCGCGCAGGATCATGCGGTGATTGATGCGGATGGCGAAGCCCTCCACACCCTGAAAGCCAAGCTCCTGCAGCACCTCTGCGCCGGCTGCCAGCACCTCCGCTTCCACAGTGAGACTGGTCGAACCGACAATATCGACGTCACACTGATAGAACTCGCGATAGCGTCCCTTAGCAGGGCGATCGGCGCGGTAGACGGGCTGAATCTGGTAGCGTTTGAAGTAGCGCGGCAATTTACTGCGATACTCGGCGACGATACGCGCCAGCGGCACGGTCAGGTCGTAGCGCATGCCGGCGTCGCTGATGCTGTTCTCGGTGGGCGTCTCCGCCAGCGCCTTCTCCAACTTTTCGCCGCGCTTGAGCACGCGGAAGATGAGCTGATCACCCTCTTCGCCGTACTTGCCCAACAGGGTGGTCAGCCGCTCCATCGTCGGCGTTTCCAGCGGCTCGAAGCCATAGCGTTGGTAGACGCGTTTGACGGTGTCGATGACGTAGTCGCGACGCAAGACATCGAGGGGCAAAAAGTCGCGCATGCCGCTCAGCGGCTCAGTGTTGATTTTGGGCATATCACTCCCGTATGCTCGTAGGATGAGATCAGTGAGGCGTCACCCGCCAGGCCGCCCAGGCAACGCCTGGCAGACAGCGCCTGGCAGACAGCGCATAAGACAACGCCTGACGCATCACGCCAGTACGTACTCCGGTTCGGCGTACTCCATGCCAAACGCCTCGGCGACGCCTTCGTAGGTGATGTGACCCTGGTAGGTGTTCAACCCCAACTTGAGCGCTGTATTCTTGCGAACGGCGTTCAGCCCGTCGTTGGCGAGCTGGAGCACGTAGGGCATCGTCTGATTGTTGAGCGCAAAGGTGCTGGTGCGCGGCACCGCGCCCGGCATATTGGCGACGCAGTAATGCAGCACGCCATCGACAACATAGGTCGGGTTGCTGTGCGTGGTTGGCCGCGTCGTCTCGATGCAACCACCCTGATCGACGGCGACATCGACGATGACGGCGCCCTCTCGCATCCGCGAAATCATGGCGCGCGTCACCAAATGGGGCGCACGTCCGCCCGGAATCAACACTGCGCCGATCACCAGATCTGCGTTGAGGACGATCTCCTCGATGTTGTATTCGTTGCTGGTGCGCGTGCGCAGCCGCCCGCCGTAGATGTCGTCCAGGTAGGTGAGACGATCGTGGTTGATGTCGAGCACGGTGACATGCGCGCCCATGCCGACCGCAATCTTGACGGCGTTGCTGCCGACGCTGCCGCCGCCCAACACCGCCACGTTGGCCGGCGCCACGCCCGGCACGCCGCCCATCAAGATGCCGCGCCCGCCCTGGGGCTTTTCCAGAAAGAACGCGCCGACCTGCGCCGCCATGCGTCCGGCGACCTCGCTCATCGGCTGCAACAACGGCAACTTGCCATCCGCCGTCTGCACGGTCTCGTAGGCGATGGCCGTGACCTTGTTCTCGATCAGGGCGTAAGTCAACCGTCGATCCGCCGCCAAATGCAAGTAAGTGAAGAGCAGCAAATCGGGGCGCAGGTAGCGATACTCGGCCTCGATCGGCTCTTTCACTTTGACGACCATCTGCGCCGACCAGGCCGCGGCTGGCTCAGCGACGATCTCGCCACCTGCCGCGCGATATTCGTCGTCTGGAATGGAACTGCCCAGGCCGGCGCCACTTTCGATCAGCACGCGATGCCCGCGACGCGTTAACGCACGCACGGCGCCGGGCGTTAAGCCGACTCGCCCTTCATTGTCTTTGATCTCCTTCGGCAACCCGATCAACATGACTCCTACCTCCTTTGGTAGCGCGCACAGTTCGATAGATGGAAAGGCGTGTTTGTGGATTGCACGCCGCACATTGCGTTGCACCGTGCACTACACCCAGCAACCCGCTACGATTGTTCGCAGTGTATCAGGTCTGGACGCGCTCTGACAAGCTGGCGCGCATAATTGCGTTCGTGTCTCTTGTGAGAACCTTGCCAAAGTCGCCAATTGCATAGAGAATGGCGACATGACCATACACACCGATTCGACCAACCCGCACCCCTCTTCCCGCCCCACCGCGTCCTGGTGGACGCAGCGCTGGCGCTGGCTGGCGACGGCTGGCGAGCACACTTTGCACCGGCTCTCCAACCTGCGGCGGCGCTGGTTCAAGCGCCGCCTGCCCGATTTTGTCGTCGTGACCCTCGACGGTGAGTTGCTGGAACGCGACCCGCAGACACCGTGGTATTACGATTTCGCACCGGGCTACCGCCGGCCGCAGACGCTCGAAGGGTTGCGCCGCATGCTTGACCGCGTTGCCGACGACCCCGATGTGCGCGGCGTGCTCTTTCTGTTCAAGGGCGCCACCCTCAGCCTGGCGCAAGCACAAAGCCTGACTGCACTCTTCGACCGTTTCCGGCAGTGGTCGCTGGCGCGCAACCGTCGCACAAGCGCCCAGCGCATCGTTGTCTACGTGGAGCAGTGCTCCCCCAGCGCGCTGGTCGCCGCCAGCGCCGCCGACCAATTGATCTTTGCCCCGCTGACCGACTGGGAGATCGTCGGGCTGCGCACGGCGCCGCTGTTTCTGAAGGAAGCGCTGACCCGGCTCGGCGTCGAGATGCAGGTTGTGCGCGTGGCGCCGTGGAAAACAGCCGCCGACCGCTTCATCTTTGACGGCCTCAGCGACGCCGCGCGTGAGCAAGCGCAATGGCTCCTCGACAGCCTCTACGCCGACATCGTGGCTGGTGTGGCGCAGGGGCGTCGGCTGGAGACGGCGACAGTGCAGGCGCTGATCGACCGCGCGCCGCTGAACGGCGCCGAGGCGTTGGCCGCCGGTTTGATCGACCAACTGGCTTATGAAGATGAGCTGCCCGATTTGCTGAAAGATGGCGACAAAGCGGCGGTGCTCAAGCCCTACAGCAGGGTGCACAGATGGCTCTACCGCCGGCTGCGCCCAGCCCCAGTGGGGACGGTCGGTGTGATCACGCTCAGCGGTGCGATCATGCCAGGCGCCAGCCGCAACTTCCCGGCGCCACTGCCACTCTTCGGCGACGAGACCATCGGCAGCACGACGGCGCAACAGATTATCCGCGCAGCGCGTCAGGACGCCAGCCTCAACGCCGTCGTCGTGCACGTCGATTCACCAGGCGGGTCGGCGCTGGCAAGCGACCTGATCTGGCGCGAGCTGGCCTTGCTGGACAAGGAAAAGCCCGTCGTCATCTACATGGGTGATGTGGCGGCGAGCGGTGGCTACTACATTGCCGCCGCAGGGCGGAAGATCGTCGCACAGCGCGCAACGATCACGGGGAGCATCGGCGTGATCATCGCCAAAGCCAACTTGCAGGGCGCCTTTGCCAAAGTTGGCGCGCGACGCGATAGCGTGAGTCGCGGCGCCCACGCCGACATCTACGCCGACACCACGCACTGGCAGGGCGAGCTACTGGCGCGCATCGAGGCGAGCCTGCAACACGTCTACATGCAGTTCAAGCAGCGCGTGATCGACGGACGCAGGCTCGACCCTTCCTTGCTGGACGACCTTGCGGGCGGGCGTGTGTGGACGGGCGCGCAGGCGTTGGCGCACGGCCTGGTGGACAGGCTGGGCGACTTCGACCACGCCGTCGAGCTCGCCGCCGCCGAAGCCGGTTTGCCCATCGGTGGGCGCGTCGATCTGGTTGCGATCACAGAACCCCAACGCTGGCTGCCCCCTGCGCCGGCGGCGCTTTCGACACTGCTGGCGGGACGACGGGCGCAGCAAGCCGTCGATCTGGCGACTTTCTTGCTCGATGGTGAGTTGTCCGCAACATTAGCGCGCGAGCAGGTGTGGTTGCTTGCTCCACATCTGCCCAGGAGTTGAGGCATGATGATGCACAGAATGATGCAAAGGAGAGAGCCACGACACAGCTCGGCAACCTTCCCGGAAGCTCTCAGCTTCCGGGAAGGTGACACACCAGAGCTTCCGGGAAGGTGACACACCAGAATCTGCGTAAGCCCACAGAATGATGCAGAGGAGAGAGCCACGACACAGCTCGGCAACCTTCCCGGAAGCTGAGAGCTTCCGGGAAGGTGACACACCAGAATCTGCGTAAGCCCACAGAATGATGCAAAGGAGAGAGCCATGACACAGCTCGGCAACCTTCCCGGAAGCTGAGAGCTTCCGGGAAGGTGACACACCAGAATCTGCGTAAGCCCACATGATGATGCAAAGGAGAGAGCCATGACACTGTTAGCGACGATCGTACTGAGTGTGGCGCTGTGGTGGCCCGGCGGCGGGATCGCACAGAGCGACGTTCCACCGCTCCCGCCCCCATTTTGCGGCGAGTTGTCTGCAGTGGACTGTCAACTGTTGACCGACGCCCAGGAGTTGATGAGCGGCGTGTCGTCGATGAACATGGCGCTGGCGCTGGACGCCAACTTCAGCGGCATCCCCGCAATCGCCGACGAAGCGCTGACGTTCGGGTTGAACCTGGATATGATCATGCACCTCGACCCGACGCTGAACGAGACGATGCGCACCTTCGCCATGCGCTCACCCGAAGAATTGCTGGCGACGATGGATGAATTCAGTGCACTCCTCGTCGAGTTCTACAAAACGCTGGGCATCAGCATGGAGATGGAGATGGCGCTGCCTGGGTTGCTGCGCGAGGCCATCGCCGCCGACGGAGGCGTTGACCTGCCGGAGCGCATTGCCATGAATGTGCGCATGGTGGATGGCTACGCCTACATCGATATGGACGCGCTGGCGGCCAGTTTCCCCGACTTGCGCGCATCGCTGGAAGCTGAAGGCATCGATGGCTGGGTCGGCGTTGACCTTGCCGGGCAGATGGAGCGAGAAATGCGCGGCTCCGTTGTGGCGCCGGATATTTCGACGCTGCAGGCGATGCAGATGAGCATGGCCTTCAACCAATTGATGACAGATGCAACGGTGCGCAACCTGCTCGATCCCTACATCGTCGTCGAACGGCTGGCGGATGAGGAGCGCAACGGCGCGCCCGTGGCGGTCTTCCGCACCACGCTCGCTTTGGGCGACCTGGTCTCCAAACCTGATTTCACGCGCCTGCTGCGCCAGGCGGCGGATGCGATGGTGGCGGCGGCGGGCGAGGAGGTCGATGCCCAGGAGCTGGGCGCGGGCATCCTGGGCGCACAACTGTTGGCGAACATGCTGGCGCGCGCAGCGGAGTTCGAGATCGTGCAGACAGTTGGCCTCGCTGCCCCCTACACCTACGACAACAACATCTTCATGCAGCTCGACTTGAGCGGTCTGCTTACGCTGATGGCGATGAGCGGCGAGGAGATTCCCGCGGAGCTGCGCGGCGCCAGGCCGCTCTTCACCTTTGACATGAACGTCAGTTACAGCGATTTCGACGCGGCGCCGGCAGTCGAAGCGCCTGAAAATGTAGAAATCCTGCCGCTCGATTCCATGAACGGCAGCGATCTGGATGTAATTTCTTGATTCTCAACCCTTCTGTGGAGTGTAGCCATGTTTGATGTACAGGCCGTGCGCCAGCAGTTCCCGGCGCTCAGTGAACGGTTCGACGGCAAGCCCGCGATCTTCTTCGACAACCCCGGCGGCACGCAGGTGCACGAATCGGTGATCCGCGCCATGACCGACTACATGACCCGCTGCAACGCCAACACACACGGCGTCTTCGTCACCAGCCGGCGCAGCGACGAGATCATCGACAATGCGCGCCAGGCTGCCGCCGACTTGTTGGGCGCTACGCCGGCGGAGATTGTCTTTGGCAACAATATGACCAGCCTCACCTTCGCGTTGGGCCGGTCGCTGGCCGCCGAGTTCGGCCCCAACGACGAGATCGTGGTGACGCGGCTCGATCACGATGCCAATGTCTGGCCGTGGGTGATGATGGCCGAAGACACCGGCGCCCAGGTGCGCTGGGCCGACGTGGACATGGAAACCTGTACATTGGACATGGCGCACCTGCAGTCGCTGATCAACGAGCGTACGCGGTTGGTGGCGGTCGGCTACGCCAGCAACGCCGTCGGCACGATCAATGACGTCAAGACGATCATCGGCTGGGCAAAGGCAGTGGGCGCCTACTCCTACATCGATGCGGTGCAGTACGCGCCGCACGGCTTGATCGATGTGAAGGCGCTCGACTGCGATTTTCTGGCGTGCAGCGCGTATAAGTTCTTTGGGCCGCACGTCGGCATCCAGTACGGCAAACGCGAGCACCTTGAACGCCTGCGCGCCTACCGGGTGCGACCGGCGGGCGATGAAGCGCCTGGCAAATGGGAGACTGGCACCAAGAACCACGAAGGGCTGGCAGGCGTTGGCGCGGCGATCGATTACATTGCCGGGTTGGGTGTAACGTATGGGGGAGCAGCCCTCAACGCCACGCGCCGCGCCAGGCTCACCGCCGCCTGGCAGAGCATCAAGGAGCATGAAGACCGCCTGATCGACCGCCTGATTACCGGCCTCAAGGCCATTCCACGCGTGCGCATCTACGGCATTACAGACCGCATGGATTGGGACAAGCGCGTGGCGACCGTCTCGATTCGCAAGGAGGGCTTGACCCCGGAGGCGCTGGCGACAAAGCTGGCCGAACAGAATATCTTTGTCTGGAACGGTAATTTCTACGCAGTATCGATCAGCGAACGTTTGGGTGTGGAACAGAGCGGCGGATTCGTGCGCATTGGCCTGGCGCACTACAACACCATCGAAGAGATCGACCGTTGCCTGGCTGTGATCGACCGGGCGTAGGCAGCAAATGCGTCGGCAGGAGTTGCGACCTCGCCTCGATCGGGTGCGTCGAACTCCTGCCGCCTTGTCGTGAGCGCGCTGCCATCAAAGCAGCTCAATCCTGGCTTCACCTGTCTGCGTATCATAGAGCGCCCACGACGCCGCGCCTTTCATGCCGAGCACCTCGCCTGGGTTGAGCAGCCAGCCCGCGCCGACCGGCTCCAGCAGCCGCGTGTGATCGTGTCCGTAGCACACCAGGTCGAAGGCGCCAGACTGCGCAATGCGGCGCGCTGGCTCCGGGTAGTGGATCAGGGCGAGCTGGCGCCCGGCAATTTCCAGCTCGGCGTAGATGCCGTGCAAGGTGACGTGCGGATGTTTGGCCGCGATCACCTGCAGCAGCCGCCCATCCCCGTCGTTGTTGCCAAACACAACGTGCACCGGCCCGGTGAAGCGCTCGCCGATCAGGTTGAGCATGAAGGGCGCACAGAGGTCGCCGCAGTGCAGCAACACCGCGGCGCCGGCAGCCTGAGCAGCTTCCAGCGCGCGCGTTAAGTTGGCAAGCTGGTCGTGGCTGTCCGAGAGAATTGCAATTTTGGTCATGGTGCAGCTCCCGATATTGTTATGGATAGGTTGAGGGTGATTGGACAAATCGCCCTTTCGCTGGCTTGTGCTATACTCCAGTGTATATGTTCGCATCTCAAATGCAAGTGCGCCATCGCGCACGGATCGGGTTGGGACTGGTGGCGCTGGCACTGCTGCTGGCGGGTTGCGGCCAGGTCATCACCCTCTCGCCGACGCCAACGCCGGCGCCCACCGCCACGCTTGCCGTCGATATTGTCGTCGCCACGCTCGCACCGACGGCGACCCCTGCGCCCTACACGCCAGAGCCAACGCCCACCCCCACCGTCACCCCCACGCCGATCATTCATGTCATTCAGTCTGGGGAGACGCTGCTATCAGTCGCCTCACAATACAATGTCAGCGTCTCAGCGCTGCAGGATGCCAACGGCATCCTCGATCCCCGTTTGCTGCAGCTGGGTCAGGAATTGGTCATCCCGCGTCAGGAAGAGTTCGACGCCGCGCTGGCCACCACATTGACGCCAACACCGACCCCGTTGCCGGTTGCTGTAGAGCATCTTTACTTCAACGAAACGACGATCGGCGGTCTGTCGGTGTTGGGTGAGGTTTGGAACAACACAGGGACGCCACTGGAGCAGGTGCGCGTCGGCGTGGTGTTGCTGGACGATGCAGGCCAGGAAGTGGCGCGCGCCGAGGGGCTGGCAGCGCTCGACCTGATCGATAGCGACGAACGCGCGCCCTTTGCGGTCTTGTTTGGCGAACGTCCTGGCAAATTCGCCCGCTATCAGGTCTTTGCGTTGCGCGCCGTGCCCGCCTATGTGGGCAGTTATTATCGCGATCTGGAGGTGAACGACATCGAGTTCACCAACGAGGGGTTTTCCTCCTACACAGTAACCGGACGCGTGAAAAATGTTGGGCCGGAGGAGGCTGTGCAGGTGCAGGTTGTGCTCACCGCGTATGATCCGCTAGGCCGCGTCGTGGCGACGCGCAAGGTTGCGCCAGAATATGATGTCGTGCCACGCGGGGGCGAGACGAATTTCACTGCCGTGTTGGCGCCCGCCGGCGGTCCGGTGACGCGGGTCGTTGCGGTGGCGCAGGGACGCCGGAACCCGGCGGTGAAACCGTGATGACAACGCGTCTGGTTTGTGCACTGGCAGGCTTTCCTGCTATAAAGCAGACGCATTTATCGAGATCTTACAAAGGTTTGGTGTCGTGTTGATCATGCGTGATACGTTTGCAGGCAAATTGGGCGTTGCCGTAACGCTCCTGGTGTTGATGTTGAGTGTGGCTGGCTGCGGGCGCAGCGCATCCGCTGAGGAATTGGCAGTGCAACCAGCGCCGAAAGCTGGCAACTTCGTCGATTTTTCCAACGCCGCCAGCCGTCCGCAGGCTCCGTTGAAGGCGCCCGTTTTTCACCAACCAGACGCCAAGCCTGTCCTGCCAAGCCGCTTGCTGATCCCTGCGATCAAGGCGGATATCGCAGTCGTCGAGCTGGGGTGGAGCACGAAGAAAGACGCCACCGGCGCCATCTTCAGTGAGTGGGATGTGGCCGACTATGCGGCTGGCTGGCACAAAAATAGCTCGCTGCCAGGCCAGCCGGGCAATATCGTGCTCAGCGGTCACAACAACATCAAGGGCGCCGTCTTCCGCGAACTTGACCAGCTCAAGCGCGGCGACAAGATTGAACTCATGGCGGGTGGCGTCGAATATGACTACACGGTCGACGAAGTGCTGATTGTGCCCGAGAAGTACGCCTCCGCCGAACAGCGCGCCGCCAATGTTCGCTACATCCAGGAAACCGCCGACGATCGTCTGACGTTGGTTTCCTGTTGGCCGCGCAACGACAACACCCATCGCATCATCGTCATTGCCCGACCCGCCTCGTTCGCGCGCAGCAAGTAAGGAGTATGAACATCAAATGCTGCGCAAAGGTCAAATCGAAGCGGCGATCAATACGGCTGTCACCAAATTTGAACGTGAAATGCTTGGGCGCGGGCCCAAGGAAGCCCGTGCCTTCCTCGTCCACGACCTGGTGGTGGTGCGGCTGAAGGGCATTCTCAGCCCAGGCGAACAACAACTGGCGCGTGAACCCGGCGGCATCGACTTGATCAAGCAGATGCGCACGCGCCTGGTCGAGAGTTTTGCGACTGACCTTTGCCAGCTTGTCGAGGGGCACGTCGGCGTTAAGGTGACCAGCATGCACGCCGACATCAGTACACGCACAGGTGAACGGGTCTTTGTCTTCACGTTGGAAAAAGCTATCGATGATGTGGAATAGGATGCATGCTCACTGCGTTCCATGAGAATTGCTACATACTTTGTATTGAATTTGCAAAAGGAAAAAAGATAGTGTAGTATCTTGACCTGTTGAGTCATTGAAGCGCTTACGTGAGTCAATGCTCAACCAAAACAATATGGCGCAAGCGACCTTCAGGCTTACAAAGGCAGGAAGCGTCGAGTGAAAGCCAACATGAGATTGCCAGTATGGCGTCCATGTTGGCTTTTTTGTTAGCCGTAATCAACCATTTCATCAAACAAGGAGGACACTGATGAATGCAATTCGACCGGAATACGCAAGCACCCCTCTCTCCACCGTGCAGGCGCTTTCGGCGTCGGCGCGGCCGACGCTCACACCCATCGCAGTCGCGTACGGCGACGGCATTGGGCCGGAAATCATGGACGCAGTGTTGCGCGTGCTGGACGCTGCCCAGGCGCCGCTGCGCTACGATGTCGTTGAGATGGGCGAGAAGCTCTATCAGCAAGGTTACACCTCTGGCATCACACCGGATGCGTGGGCGACGATCCGCCGCAACCGCGTGCTGCTCAAGGCGCCGATCACCACACCGCAAGGTGGCGGCTACAAGAGTCTGAACGTTACGCTGCGCAAGGCGCTCAATCTCTATGCCAACGTGCGCCCCGCAAAGTCCTATGCGCCCTTCGTTGCGGCTCGCCACCCCGACATGAATGTGGTGATCATCCGCGAGAACGAGGAAGACCTCTACGCTGGCATCGAGCATCAGCAGACGCCAGAAGTGGTGCAGGTGCTCAAACTGGTGACGCGACCAGGCTGCGAGCGCATCGTACGCTACGCGTTTGAGTATGCGCGCGCCTATGGACGCCGCAAGGTCACGGCGATGACGAAAGACAACATCATGAAGTTGACCGACGGCCTCTTTCATCGCGTCTTCGACGAAGTCGCCGCCGAGTATCCTGACATCCAGGCTGAGCATCAGATTATCGACATCGGCGCGGCGCGATTGGCGGATACGCCCGAACGGTTCGATGTGATCGTCACGCTCAACCTGTACGGAGACATTATCTCTGACATCGCCGCACAGATTGCCGGTTCGGTCGGGCTGGCTGGCTCCGCCAACATCGGCGCCGAAGCCGCCATGTTCGAGGCGGTGCATGGTTCAGCGCCCGATATCGCCGGGCAGGGCATCGCCAACCCGTCGGGGCTGCTGGTGGCAGCCACGCAGATGCTGGTGCATGTGGGTGCGGCATCAACGGCGGAGTTGATCAAGAACGCCTGGCTGCGCACACTCGAAGACGGCGTTCACACAGCGGACATCTATGATCCCAAGCATAGCCGCGTGCGCGCCACAACGCAGGAGTTCACCGACGCCGTGATCGCCCGGCTAGGTGAGGAGCCGCGCCAGTTGCTGCCGGTGCGCTACCGGGCGGGCGGCGTGAACATCAGCCCGTCGCCGGTTGTGCGCGGCGAGAAGCAGCTTGTTGGCGTCGATGTCTTCCTGGACTGGGACGGGGCGGGACGCAACCCGAATCTGCTCGGACAGCTGCTGGAGATCGCAGCGCCAATGCCGTGGCTGCTCAAGATGATCACCAATCGCGGCGTCAAGGTTTATCCTGACGGAATGCCGGAAACCTTCTGCACCGACCACTGGCGCTGCCGCTTTACGCCAGTGGAGGGTGGGGCAGCGACCTTCGAGCAGGTGCTGACGCTGCTGCATGCACTTCACTGCGCCGGCATGGAGGTCATCAAGACCGAGCATCTCTACACCTTCGATGGGCGCCGCGGCTATTCGCTGGGTCAAGGCGAGTAATGGAGGAACGACTGGTCGCCTGGTTTGGTGGGCGGCGCGCCGTTTGCGCCACGCGGCATGGCAAGGAGCAGGCAATGGCGCCTCTCCTTACCAGCCACGTGGGGCTGGACGTCTTCACCGTGCCTGACCTGGATACCGATCAATTTGGCACATTTACACGCGAGATTCCAAGAACTGGCTCTATGATCGATGCGGCGAGGGCGAAGGCGCTCTACGCCCTCGCGCAGACTGGGGCTGATCTTGCAATTGCCAGTGAAGGCTTCTTCGGACCACATCCTGACCTTCCACTGGCGCCGGGCAATCTTGAAATTGTGCTTCTGCTGGATCGACGCCACTGCGTCGAAATCATCGGTCAGAAGCTCACGACGACTGTGCGCTGGGTGCACGGTGTCGTGAACAATGTCGAAGATGCACTGCGATTGGCGCAAAGGGGCGCTTTTCCCAGTCACGCTATGGTGGTGCGCCGTTCGGAGCACGACCATGACGGTATGGTGAAGGGTCTGGCCGATGAACAGTCGTTTGTGGAGGCCGTTGAGCGACATCTCGGCAGCGCACCCGATCGATCTGTCTTTATTGAGTCGGACCTGCGGGCGCATTGCAACCCAACGCGCATGGAGACCATTCGTTGCGCCACGCTGAACCTGATCGAGGTAATGTCGCGCTTTTGCCCGCGCTGTGAAACACCAGGGTTTCAGTGTGTCGAGGCGGTGGCGGGATTACCGTGCCGGTGGTGTGGTCTCCCGACGGCATGGCCCGCCGCTTATCGCTATCGATGCAGCCGCTGTGGATACTCGTCCACCGAACCCGTGGCAGAATCATTTGCCGATCCCGGGCATTGTGCGTTCTGCAATCCATAATAAGGCGTTGCGCCAGCGGGCAATCTATGCCTGCAATAGCGCCTGCGCCGCCTGCAAACTTTGCGGGACGCCTACCGTCAACGGATCGTCGCTGCCTTCATACTCCAGCGACAGCCAGCCAGCATAGCCCGCCTCACCTAGAATCTTGATGATCGCGGCCAGGTCGACTTCACCCTGACCAACCACGGCGCCAGTGTATGCCGCACCGTCCAGCGCTTTGTAAATGTGCTCCGTCTCGTCAGGGCGAGCGCGACGGAAATCCTTGAGGTGCACCAGAGCGGCCAGTTTGGCTAATTCCTGCGCCGCTTCGGTGGGGTTCTGATTGACGAGCAGGAAGTTGCCTGTGTCGATGTTGGCGCGCAACGCTGGCGAACCGACTGCCTCGATGATGCGGCGCACCTGGCTGCTGCGTCCCGCCATTAACCCGTGGTTCTCCAGCGCCAGGGTGATCCCGTGGCTTTCGGCGTAATGGGCGCCGGCAGCCAATCCATCTACGATCCAGGCAAAGCCATCGTCGAAACTGTAGCCTGGTTTGGCGTTGCCGCTGAAGACGCGCAGCGTGGGCGTCTCCAACTGATTCGCCACTTCGACGCCGGTCTTGAGGTCAGCGAGTTGCTGCTCCCAGGCCGCGCGTTCGGGTTGAAAGAAATCGTTGCCGATCGAGTAGACGGCCAGCTCCAGCCCGGCGTCGGCGATCTGGCGCTTGACCTTGCCCATCTCGCTGGCGCGGTCATTCCAGAAATAATCGAGCAGCTCCACGCCCCGCGCACCGTGCTCCTGCTGTCGCGCCGCAAATTCAATGAAGCCCGCCAGGTCGATGCGCTTTGCACGCACCGCCATCACAACACTCCACATGCTAATGCTGAGTTTCACAGGTCACCTCGCCCTTTCAATGGTGATGATCGGCCTGTCCTTGCCTGATGCATCGGATCACGCAGGGACAGGGTCTGCCATGTCGGTGAGTCAACTGAAAACGACAAGAATTTCGATCTACACGCGTTTGGATGATGCTTCCACCCGTGATTGTCGCATAGCAGCGTGACAGGCTCGATCTCATCGCGTTGTGACGGCGTGCACGGAGCAACGAACGTTTACCTCACCAACGCGGCCACCTTGCCCCACGTTTCCTCAAAGACGAACTCGGACAAGGGGCGGCGCGTGCGCGGCGCCAGTTCACGCTCACGGTTGCGTTCGTCCAGCAGCTCCGGTTCGCCGAGATAACCAATTGCCAGCATCGTTACAGGCGCAAAACCATCCGGGATGGCGAACAGGGCGCGCGCCTTTTCCAGCTCGAAGCCGCCCATCTGGTGCACAAAGAGGTCGAGCAGCGTGGCTTGAAAGGTGAGATTCGCCACCGCCAGCCCGACATCGTAGAAGGCATGTGGGGCGGGGCGACCGCTGGCGGTCGTGGTGCGAGCGACGGACAGCATCAACACTGGCGCCTGCGCCGCCCAGGGCAGGTTGCCTTCCTTGATCGCCTCCACCAGACGGGTGTGCGTGATGCTGCCTCGCACACCGACGATAAAATGCCAGGGCTGGCCGTTGCCACTAGAGGGCGCCCAACGCGCCGCCTCTAGCAGCGAGAGCAACTTCTGTGGCTCGACTGGCTGCGGCGCAAATGCGCGTGGACTCCACCGCTGCTGAATGGCCGAATGGATCGCGTGATCGGCGGCGGCGAGCTTGATCGTGTGCGCAGTGTGTTCCTTGACTAACATGCTTCTCTCCAAGTATCATGGTTGGATGTAACGGATTTATTTTGATATTGAATCTTCATGCCAGACTTACGTCTGTAGCTTTGTCATCTATTGCGCCAGCGCAGCAACAACCGGCGAGCGTCACATTTTCGTTCGCCTGCGTTGGCTGGGAAGCTATTGGCTGGGGAACCATCTGTCCTGTCGACGTCGTTACTCAGGATCAAAGACTGTTCATGCAACAAGATCAAGATTATGCAACAAGGTGTAGATGAGTCAATGCAACCATCCGACTATACTCTGCAACCGCTCCCCGCAGCGACGACGGCCCCTCATCGCTGGTTGTGGGTGGTGTTGGGGCTGTCATCCGGGTTGAGCGTCGCGATCTTCCTGGCGCGTATCTGGTACACCGATACGGTCGAGTTCTTGTCTATGAACTGGAATCTGTTGCTGGCGTGGATTCCTTTCGGTGTGGCGGCGTTGATGGACGAGCTGGCGCGGCGGCGCGCCTTGCCACTGCCACTGCTGTTGCTCCTCTTCAGCGTCTGGTTGCTCTTTTTCCCGAACGCACCTTACATCATCAGTGATCTGATGCACCTGACGCCGCGTCGGGGCGTGCCACTCTGGTACGACGCCATGCTGCTCTTTGCCTATGCCTGGAATGGGCTGCTGGTCGGCTTTGCGTCGCTGTGGCTGGTGCAGGGGGTGGTGACGGCGCGCTTTGGGGCATGGATCGGCTGGCTGGCGGCGATCTTTTCACTGCTGGCTGCGGGCTTTGGCATCTATCTGGGGCGCTTCCAACGTTGGAACAGTTGGGATGTGCTCGTCAACCCGCTGGGGCTGGCGCGTGAAATCCTCTTCGGTCTGACCCATCCCTGGGCCTACCCCAAAGCTATCGTCGTGACCTTGCTCTTTGCATCCTTCATGGTGATTGCGTATAGTACGATGCATTTGTTCGCCGCGGCACGCGTGCGCCAGATCAAACAAGAACGCAAGACCACCTTGAGGAACGTATGAACGCATCAGACGACACTTCGCCAGCGGATGCACTCGACGCCATCGCACTGCGCCCTGGTCAGGAGCCGCTTACAGCCGAAGAGAAAGAGCGCTTTCTGGCGCGTGTGCGCAGCGAGGGGCGCACGCTCACCTCGGCGGAGATGTACGCCATCTTCGGTCCGCCGCCAGAACGCCCAGAGACAGCCCCCGACTACGGCGCAGTCGCCGAGATGACGCCGGCTGTCATCGCAGAGGATCGCCTGGAGCGGCTGGCGCGTGATTTTTTCCACGACATCGCCGACGCGCCGCATGCGCCGCCATTGGTGCGCGGCGTCATCTTCGACTTTGGCGACACGCTGGCCTCGCTCACGCGCCCCCTGGCGGCATTGATGACCGAAGGCGCGCGCGCCGCTGAACAGTATATGCGCAGCGTTGGCATGACGCTGCCTGACGACTTCTACACCAGGATTGTGGAGGCGCGCCGTTTTGCTGAGGAAAAGTCGGCCGAGGAGCAGGAGGAACATCTCGCCGACGACGCCATGAGCTTCCTGCTGCAATTTTTCGGCTATCCGGCCAGCCGGCTCGATCCAGCCGTGCTGCAGCAGACGGTGGATATCTTCTACGCGCCGGAGATGACAGCCTGGAAGTTGCGTCCCGCCGTGCCGGAAGTCCTGGCGGCGCTGCGCAACGCCGGCTACAAGCTGGCGCTGCTGACGAACTACAACTGTGACCGCGTCTTCCAGCGCACGGTGGATTACCTGCGACTGCGGCCTTACTTCGACCTGTGTCTGAGCAGCGCCAGCGTCGAGTACCGCAAACCGGATGCGCGCTTTCTACAGATCGCCCTCGATCACTGGGATTTTCTGCCCTACGAGGTGGTCGTTGTGGGGGATAGCCTGCTGGAAGACATTCGCGGCGGCATTGAGCTGGGGGCGCAGACTGTCCTGGTGCGCGGCGCCGGGCAGGCGCAGGTGCAACTCGACAATGAGCGCTACGCAGGTGAAATCCAGCCCGACGCCGTCATCGAAGATCTGGCGGCGCTGCCGACGCTGATCCACGCCTGGACGTAAGTGCACCGCGCTGGCCCAGCCAATAGCCCAGCAGAAAGACGAGCGCGCCGAGGCCAAAGGCGCCCAGCACGCGCCAACCATTCACCAGCAATCTGCGGGCAGCTCTGCCGCCACCACGTTGGCGCTGCGCCTGCCGCTGCTGGTGGGTGTCGTGCAGCGCACGATGAAGGTCGGCGCGAAATTTTGCGTTTGGGGAAACCAAAGGCGTTCCGTTGTCGTTCCACTGTTCGCCCATGAACTACTCCTCGTGCGGCGCGGGTGATGTCGCCGCTTGCGCCGGGTCGCTGACGCTCTCGCCCCAGCCGCGCTCCTCCAAATCCTTGCGCAGCGCCGCCAACGTGCGGAAGTAAAGTGACTTAATGGCGCTTTCACTTTTGTTCATCAGCTCGCCGATCTCCAGGTTGGAGAGCGTCGTGTTGAGCTTATACAAGAGCAAATTGCGGCGTTCCTCTGGCAGCCGGTTGATGGCATCCCACAATTCGGTGCGTTCGGCGTTTGCCTCCACTGCCTGATCGGGGCGCGGTTCGTCGCTGCTGCGCCACCACAATTTATCCAATGAAAACACCTGGCGGCGGCTGTGGTCGCGGTGCCAGTTGGCGACCAGGTTGTGGGCGATGCGAAAAAGCCAGGCGGAGAAGGGCAGCCCGCGATCTTCATACGTGTCGAGTTTCTCCAACGCCCGGTAAAAAGTGCGGGCTGTCAGGTCTTCGGCGTCCTGCACATTGCCCACGCGGTGATAGATGTAGGAGTAGACGCGCTCGACGTACATTTCGTACAACTGGCCGAACGCCTCGGGGTTGCTCCGCGCCCGTCCGACCAGCGCCGCCTCATCTTCATCCGCAGCCGGCGTGATCGCAGCCAACGCCGCGGCGTCCAGGTCGGGCGGCGCCAACGCCGCTTCCGGCGACGGCGCGGCGGCGTCTGCGTCCATTTCAACAGGCACGCGCGGGCGATAACCAAACAGGTTGACAGGCCACTTTGACGACATTGCAACTCCAGGTCTCAGAACCAAATCCGCGCGCCATTGTCGCGCAGCCTGCGCGATTGACCAAATGAACTTGCACTTTCAGCCTGGATTGGGAGCACAGGCAGCGTCATTCTCGCTGGATGTGGGGCTGGATTTTGCGTTCAGGCTGGGGCGCCGCCTGCTGGCGCAATGCGGCAGATCGCTCCCCATTCTTCCAGTGTCAGCGTTTCGGCGCGGCGCGTCGACTCGACGCCAGCGGCGGTCAACCATTGCTGCACTGCGCTTTTCTCCAGCCCCAAACCGGCGGACAGACAATTGTGGAGCTGCTTGCGTTTCTGGCTAAAGCCGGCGCGCACAACGGTGAAAAAGCGTTCCGGCGTCACATCGACGGCGGGTTGGGGGCGCACCCGCAGTTGCAGGATGGCGCTGTCGACTTTGGGGCGTGGCGAAAACGCGCTCGCTGGCACACGGTGCACCAGGCGCGGCTGGGCGTAGAACTGCACGCTCACCGCCAGCAAGGAAAGATCGCCGGGGGCGGCGCAGATGCGTTGCGCCACTTCCCATTGCACCATGAGCACAGCCAACGACGGCGGCGGAGTTGCTTCGAGCAGATGGCGCAGCGCGGCGCTGGTGATGTAATAGGGAAGGTTGGCGACGACTTTGTAGGAGATTGGCGGATTAGAGATTAGAGATTGGAGATTGGGAGATTGCGCGATTGCCTCGCCCGCGCCAAATCGCCGAATCGCTGAATCGCCTAATCTCCAATCTCCAATCTCGCCTTCTGGCAGGCAAGCAGAAGCAAGCACCTTTTCCGGCGCCTGCTCCAAAATATCTGCGTGCACGATGTGGACATGCGGCTGGCTGGCGAAGCGCTGGCGCAGCGGCGTGATCAGGCGATCGTCCAGCTCGACGGCGACAAGACAACCGACGCGCGCCGCCAGCGCCTCCGTCAACACACCTTGACCTGGGCCAATCTCCAGCACAGCGTCGGTCGCCGTCAATTCCGCGGCCTCCAGGATCAGCGCCAGGTAACGGCGGTCGCTCAGGAAGTTCTGACCGAGCGATTTCTTCGCGGGCAGTTTCATTCTTCGTCGAGGCTGAGCACCGACATGAAGGCCTCCTGAGGAATCTCCACCGAGCCAACCATCTTCATGCGCTTCTTGCCCGCCTTTTGTTTCTCCAACAGCTTGCGCTTGCGCGTGATGTCGCCGCCGTAACACTTGGAAAGCACATCCTTGCGCATCGCCTTGACGTTGGCGCGGCTGATCACCTTGTTGCCGATGGCGGCCTGAATCGGCACCTCGAACATCTGGCGCGGGATGATCTCCTTCATCTTGCTGACCAGCCGCTGCCCCTTGTAGAAGGCGTTGTCGCGGTGCACGATGATGCTCAGCGCGTCCACCGGTTGATAGTTGACGAGGACATCGAGCTTGACCATATCGGAAGGGCGGTACTCATCCAGCGTGTAATCCATGCTGGCGTAACCTTTGGTGCGCGCCTTCAACTCGTTGTAGAAATCGACGATGATCTCCGAGAGTGGGATCAGGCAGACGATTTCGACGCGCTTGGCGTCGAGCCAGTTCTGCGTCTTGAGCTCACCGCGACGTTTGGTCACCAAATCGAGCACTGCGCCGATGTACTCCGCCGGCGTGAAGATGCGCAGCTCGCACCACGGCTCTTCGATATGCTCGATCTCGGTCGGATCGGGCAGTGCAGCCGGGCTGTCGATGGCGAGCATCGTCCCGTCGGTCTTGAGGACGCGGTACTCCACTGAAGGCGCAGTGAAGATAATGTCCATGTCGTACTCGCGTTCGAGCCGCTCCTGGACAATCTCCATGTGAAACAAGCCCAGGAACCCAAGGCGGTAGCCAAAACCCAGCGCCTGACTGGTTTCTGCTTCATAGGTGAGGGCGGCGTCGTTGAGGCGCAGCTTTTCGAGCGCGTCGCGCAGTTCATTGTAGTCGTCGGGGTTGCTGGGATAGAGACCAGCAAAGACCATCGGCTTGAGCGGGCGGTAGCCAGGCAGCTTTTCCGTAGCGGGACGGCTCGCCACCGTGATCGTGTCGCCCACGTCCAGGTCCTGCAAGGTCTTCAGCCCGGTGGCGATGTAGCCAACCTGCCCGGCGTGCAGCTCGCTCACCGGCAGCATGGCGGGCACGAGCACGCCGATCTCCAGCGGCTCCAGCGCCTTGCCGGTGTTCATCGCCAGCAATCTCGGTGTGCCAGTGATGACGCCATCAACCATGCGCACATAGGCGATCACGCCTTTGTAGGGGTCGTAGTGGCAATCGAAGACCAGCGCCCGCACCGGCGCGTCGACGTCCCCCTTGGGCGGCGGCACTTCGGCGATGACGCGCTGCAAGACTTCCTCCACATTCAGCCCGGCTTTGGCGCTGATGCGGGGAATGTCTTCGGCAGGCACGGCGAGCAAATCTTCAATCTCCTGCGCAACATCGTCGGGCATGGCGGCAGGCAGATCGATCTTGTTGATCACGGGCACGATGGTCAGGTTCTGTTCGAGCGCAGCAAAGAGGTGCGCCATCGTCTGCGCCTGGATGCCCTGCGATGCGTCGACGACGAGCACGGCTCCTTCACAGGCTTGCAGCGCCCGGTGCACCTCGTAGCTGAAATCGACGTGACCTGGCGTATCGATCAGGTTGATCTCGTATTCTTCGCCGCCATGTTTGTAAATCATGCGCACGGCGCTGGCTTTGATCGTGACGCCCTTCTCGCGCTCCAGCTCCATCGAGTCGAGCAGTTGCTCGCGCATCTCGCGCTCGGTGACCGTATCGGTCATCTGGATCAAGCGGTCAGCCAGCGTGCTCTTGCCGTGGTCGATGTGGGCGATAATCGAAAAGTTGCGAATGTGGTCAAGGTTCATGCGAGAGATTATACCTTACACGGCAAGCTGATTCCGAAACCACTCCACCGTCTGCGTCATTCCCGTGCGTAGATCGACCCTGGGCTCCCAACCGAGGATGCGCCGCGCTTTGCTGATGTCGGGTTGGCGCTGCTTCGGGTCGTCCACAGGCAGCGGCTCGAAGCGGATGCCGGCCGGGTTGCCGGTCAGCTCGTTGATCACCGTGGCGAAGTCGTAGATCGTCAGCTCCGCCGGGTTGCCGATGTTGACCGGCTCGTTCTCGTCGCTGAGCAGCAGGCGGTAGATGCCGTCCACCAGGTCGCTGACGTAGCAGAAGCTGCGCGTCTGCTTGCCTTCGCCGTAGACCGTGAGCGGCTCATGGCGGAGCGCCTGACCGACGAAGTTGGGGACAACGCGGCCATCGCTCAGTCGCATGCGTGGGCCATAGGTGTTGAAGATGCGCACGATGCGCGTGTCCACGCCGTGGCTGCGGTGGTAGGCCATGGTCATGGCCTCGGCGAAGCGCTTGGCTTCATCGTAGACGCCGCGCGGCCCGATCGGGTTGACGTTGCCCCAGTAGCTCTCCTGTTGTGGATGCACCATCGGGTCGCCATAGACTTCGCTGGTGCTTGCCAGCAAGAAGCGGGCGCCTTTCGCTAGCGCCAGCCCCAGCGCGTTGTGCGTGCCCAGGCTGCCCACCTTCAGCGTCTGGATCGGCAGTTCCAGGTAATCGATTGGACTGGCAGGGCTGGCAAAGTGTAGAATGGCGTCGAGGTTGCCCTTCAGGTAGATGTAGTTGGTGACGTCGTGGTGAATGAATTGAAAGCGGCGATTGCCGGCCAGATGGGCGATGTTGTCGGTCGAACCGGTGATCAAGTTGTCCATCGCAATCACATCGTGGCCCTCGGCCAGCAGCCGGTCGCAAAGATGGCTGCCCAGAAAACCGGCGCCGCCGGTCACAAGAATACGCATAGTTCCATGAGTCCTTTCAATTGAGTTCAGGGGCGAGTGGCGAGTTGCGAGGGGTGAAACGCCGCCGCCCAGGTTGATTGCTTGCGCTACATCAGCGGGGATGGCGACTGCGACAAGTCATCGCTCCTCGCAACTTCCATCCACTCTACACGACTTCAATCGCCAGAAAGATGAGCGTCTGCTGACAATGTATCAAGCCTTGCCTTTTGGTCCCATCACTCTGCCCACCGGCCCGATCTTTGCGATGTTAGCCGTCTTTCTAGGCCTGGAAAGCGCCGGTCGCTTTGGCCGCCGTCTCGGTCTGCGCACCGATGATGTCTGGAACACCGGGCTGCTCGCCGTCATCGCCGGGCTGATTGTAGCAAGGTTGTGGAACGTCTTCCAGTTTTGGTATGTCTACGCAGCGGAACCGACGTTGATCGTCAGCCTGCGTCCCAGCGGTTTTGCGTTCTGGCCGGGCGTGATCGCAGCCTTGCTCGCCGGCTACGCCTACATGCTGCGCCACGCGCTCAGCCCGACGCGCATCGCCGCCGCCTTCTCCCTCGGCGCGTTGATGGCGGCGGGCATTCTCGCCGTGTCGGATTACCTGACCGGCGCCATCCTCGGTCTGCGCAGCAACCTGCCGTGGGCGCGTCCCTACTATGGCGAGATGCAACATCCGGCGGCGCTCTACCGCGCAGTAGGCTTTCTCATCAGCATCGTCGTCATCTGGGTGGGCGCCAATCCGCGGCGACCGGGGCGCATCGTTGGCTATGCGGCGCTGGCGGCCGGGCTAGTTGTGCTCGTCGCCGACGCCTTCGCCGCCAACAGCCCGGTGACGGGTGCGCTGCGCACCAGCCAGCTCGTGGGGTTGGGGCTGGCGCTCGCCGCCGCCGCAGGGCTGGCGATCACGGCGCGCCGCGCCACGCCATCTCCCGCCGCCGAGCCGCCTGCTGCGGCGTAGGTGCGGGGTTTCTATGCTGGTGCGTGCAAGACATTCGCGCCCCATGGTGTGGAAATAATCATCCCCGTGTGTTGAGGCGCCACCGGCGGCAGGGAAACCGCCAGCTACGGGAAATCAGCGCGCACGGTGTGGATGACCAGCGCCACACCTGCCCGGATCGTGACAGTGGCGACGCTGTCGAGCAGTTCGTTGCTTACCCCGCGCGTGCTGCCGAAGGGAAGGGTGGCGTCTTCCAGCGGATAACGCAGCCCGGTGTAGGTGATTCCTTCCACCGCAGCGCCGAGCGGTATCAGACTCACAGTGTCGCCGGGGAGGCCGTGAACTTCCAACGTTTCCGGCCCGCGCAGCACCTCCGCTGCCTGTTCGCCCTCGATGATGCGCACCGGCGCCGGCCACGCCCGCTGCGCCACAATGAGCAGGTTCGCCAGCGTCTGATCCAGCCGGCCACCCAGCGCACCGATCAACAGCACTTCGTCGGCGCCGTCGGCAAGCGCCCGTTCGATGGCAAGCTCCAGGTCAGTCTGATCTTTTTCGCGACGATGCCGCTCGAAGTGCACCCCTTGTGCTCCCAGTGCATCCACCACATCGGCGGGCAGGCTGTCGAGATCGCCGACGACGACGTGCGGCGTGCGCCCCAGCGCCAGCAGGTGCAGCGCACCGCCGTCGGCGCCGATCAGGTGATCGTCGGCGCGCAACAGTTTCGCCACTGCCGCATAATTCTCGATCACACTGTTGACGGCGATCACTGCCCGCATCGTCACCACCACGCCTGCCAGACAAAGATACCGACCATCGCCACGGCAATCACAATTTCCAGCGCCGAGGCCAGCAGCGAGCTGACCAGATACCCCCACGTCGCCCGCAGCGCCTGGCGCAGATTGCGCTTGTCGAACCACTCCACCGCCAACATGCCGAGCATGGCGCCGACCAGCGCGCCGAAAAGCGTGCCGATGATCGGAATCTCGATCAGCAGAAAGCCGCCGAGGATGCCGCCCGCCAGTGCACCGCCGATGGCTTTCCAACTCACGCCAGCGCGCCGGCTCATCGTCGTGGTCAGCAGGATGTCCGACGCCCACGCCAGCGCCGCCAGCACGCCGAGCATCGTCAGCACCACCCAGTTGACGCGCACAAAGCCATCGCCCCACGCCCACACCAGTGCGCCCAGCCAGATCAACAGCGGGCCGGGCAGCAGCGGCAAGATCACGCCGACCAGCCCCAGCAGAATCAGCGCATAGCCAGCCAGGTGATAGAGGTTGAGATCAGCCATGCTACGCCTCCGCCCAAATCTCGCCCGCAGCGACCGTCAGCGGCGCAAGGTCGCTGCGGCCAAAGAGGGTGGGGACAGCAATGCCGAGCTGCGCGTAGAGCGCGGCGGGCACGCCGATGTCAGCAAGATAGAGGTCGCCGCACGCTGCGGCCGCTTCTGGCTGGCGAAAGCCGGTCTTGGGCAGCGCCAGCGTCAGCGTCGCTGCCGCCTGGATGTGTGGGGTGAAGATGCGCCCCGCCGCCGTATCGACGCCGCTGGGCGTGTCCAGGCTCAAGATCGGTGCGGCGCTGCTGTTGGCAAGCTGGATAAGACCGCGCGCCGGGCCGCGTGGGTCGCCGCGCAGCCCGTAGCCGATGATGGCGTCGATCAACAGATCGGCGGGCGGCAGCTCCCACCCATCCTCAGCCCACGCCAGCGCTGCGCCCATCACCTGCAGGGTGTGCAGTTGGTGCGCGGCTGCACCTTTGTAGGCTTCCAGTGGATAGCTGCACACGATCTGCACCCATGCCCCCCAGTTGAGCAGATGGCGCGCCGCCGCCAGCCCGCCGCCGCCGTTGTTGCCGCGTCCTGCCAGCACCACGATCGGTCGGTCGGTCACGTCGCCACCGAGCAGTTGCCGCGCCAGCATCGCCAGGCTGCGCCCGGCGTTCTCCATCATTTGCAGCAGCTCGATGCCGTACTCTTTCACCATCAGACGGTCGACCTCCTGCATCTGCGCTGTCGTCACGGTGGGGACCGGCACGCGTGCGCTCATAGCTACACCATCAGGTCGCGCAGCCAGGCGCGATGCAGCGTCCAGCGATTCTCGCCGGCGTCCCAGTGCAGCTCGAACGTGTTGCCATCCACTGTCTGGATCAGGTAGCAGTGCACCAGCTTGCCCGCCACGCGTTCCTCCCACTCTCGGCCAATGTCAGCTACATAGCGCGTACGGTCGCGCCAGATAAACGACGTCGGCCGCACATTGCCATTCGGCATCACCCGGATCAGGGTATCGACAGCTTCTTCGACCAAGACTTCTGTGTTCATGCGTCACACCTCAAGTTGGGGAGACTGAGAGATCAAGGGATTAGGAGATTGGAGGTCAGGAGTCGAGGAGAGATATCTCCCCATCACGAAAATCTCCAATCTCCTGATCTCTCAATCTCATTTTGTTTCTTCCAAACATTCCAACACCATCGCCAACGCCGCCTGCGCACTGAGCAGCTTGTTGTTGCTGCGATCGGCGTCCCAGATGTGGTGAGCGCCGCGTGTGTAGCCGCCGCGGGCGCAACAGTGTAGATAGACTGTGCCGGTTGGCTTGTCAGGCAGGCCGCCGCCAGGCCCGGCGATTCCGGTCACGCTCACGGCGACGTCGGCGTCGAAGAGGCGCAATGCTCCCTCCGCCATTTGCTGCGCCACTGCCGCCGAGACAGCCCCCTCGCGCACCAATGTGGCATGATCGACGCCCAACACGCGCTCCTTCGCGGCGTAGCTATAGGTGACCGCTGCACCCGCAAAGTAGGTCGAACTGCCGGGGTTCTCCGTGATCAAATGGCCGATCAATCCGCCAGTGCAGCTTTCCGCCGTCGCACACATCATCTTGCGCTGCGCCAGCTTCTCACCGACCACACGCGCCAGGGCGACAAGTTCATGCTCAAGCGTTGTCATTCATCCTTCCCTTCCAGGGCGCCATCTTCATAGAAAGCACGTTGCATTGTACACACTGTCGCCCGTTTTCATCACATTACGCTGCCAATGTCTGACGCATCGTTTGAGGCTGGGTGCGTGGTATAGCAAGCCTTCGCCGACGTCATCGTTGCGGTGGATGCGCTGCTGAGTGAGTAACCTGCATCCCTACTACAGGTGGCTCAACCGTCGCCCGATCAGCATCCAGTGCTCGTCGCCGCGCCGCGTGAAGATCACGACGCCCGGCGCACCGCCTGGCGTCAGCCGTAAGCGGGGGCGCAGGCTCTCTGGCGCTTGCGGAAAGCCACGCTTGAGCAACTCCACCTGACCAATGCCGCGCGCGCTGAGCCTCTGATTGAGGAGTTTGAGGCTGAAGCGGTGCACCTCGTCGATGGCGAACGCCTGCGCCAGCGGTTCGGTGCGCAGCGTTGGCGCCACGATGTAGGCAATGTCCGGGGCAAAGAGATGTCCTGCCACCCGCGCGCACAGCGCTGCCAGCGCCCCGGCGCGTATCACCGCCGGGTCTGGCTCGTACAGTACGACGCCTGGCGCCAGCTCACCGACTGGCGGCGGGGCGCCATCGTCGGCCAGCGTGCGCCAACCGTCGGCGCGGTGCACCGACGCCCATCGCGGGGGCGCCTCCTCGCGCCCCCACCAGAGCACCGCCTCTTTACAGGTTCCCGCGTGACTGATGAACTCCACCTTCCAGCCGACAGGCAGTCCGGTTGCATCGACGCCGGGCATGACCTTGACGGCAATCAGTGGCGTGTGCTGGCAGAGCTTGAGAATCTCCGTCAGCGGCGGCTGCATTGTGTGCAGGCTAAAGACGCGTCGCCCCTCATGGCGGCGCGCCGGATCGACGAAGGCGGCGGCGGCGGGCGGCAAGATGCCATGCGCCAGCGCCTGCGTCCAGTCAGCGTTGTGGATGGTCACGCGCGCCGCCAATCCCGACGCAGCCGCATTGGCGGCAGCGAAGCGCGCCCGCACCGGGTCGAGCTCGTAGGCGATGACCGCGCGCCGGTGCGCCAGCGCCAGCAGGTCGCCGCCGATGCCACAGCCCAGGTCAAGAAAGTCGCCTGCTGCGGCGTACGCGTCCAACTGCGCGGCGCGATGATCGGCGGGCGCCTGCGCCGTCGCCTGCTCCAGTGCTTCGGGGGTGAAAAAGAGTTGGGCTGCGTTGGGAAATTTCGCCAGCGCGCGACGGCGCAATTGCGCCTGGCTCACCAGCGCGCCGGCAATGTCGCCAGGGAGGGTGCGGCGCAATTGCGTCAGGTGCGTCAACACCTGGGCGTCGTCGTTGATGCTTGCCATGAGCTCCGCCAGCAATGGCTGGGCAGCCGGCGAAAGCAGAAAGTTGAGCACCGCATCGTCGACGGGCGCTGGCGCGGATTGCGGTGAAAACGTGTGAGAATCGTTGCGCAATTGTACTCCTGCCGGCTTGACGCACGTTGCATCATGCCAGTAAACTAAACGTCTGTGTCTGTTCCGTTTTGCACAATCTGCCGGATGCACCTGGCCAGCAGTGGTGTGCGCCGCGTACGGTGACCGTAGTTGACTGTGACGGTAGTAAACTGTAGCGTCAATGGGCAATGATTACCGACACGCTGCAACCACAGCGTTATTATGGCATAGGTGTATGAGAATCAGGAGTGGCGTAACAGATATCGCACAACCAGATGGTGTTGCGCTGGCTTGGCTGCCAGGCGGCGCAGCGTAACGAAAATCGCCAATGACGAAGGAGCATTATGAGTGTACAGAACGAGTCCCTGGAAATGAAAAGCAATGAGCGCAAGCCGGCCGCGCCCGAGTTGGAGTACAAAGCGGCGTCGCAAGATTCCTTATCGATGTTCTTTGCCGCCATTGGCGGCGCAGTGTTGGGCATGCTGGCTACCTTGCTAGTGCTGGCGATCATCAATGGCGGTACGCTCAACTTCACTCATCCTGAACGTCTGGCCGTCATGGAAGCCAATCTGGCGCGCGTCAATGAGAACGTTGGGGCAGTCAGCCAGAATGTGGACACCGTCGCCAGCCAGGTGACAACTGTGCGCGACCAACTGGCGATCGCTCGTAGCCAGATGGACAACGCCCAGGCGCTGATCGACGAGCAGAGCAGCAAGCTCGCCGCTGTGCAGGGGTCAGTCACGGCGCTGGCGCTGACCGGCCAGAAGTTCGACACGTTTGTGGCCGCACTCGACCAGGCCATGGTTTCGATGCGCAAGCTGGATAGCAGCGCTGAAGCCGCTGCACCGGCTGCGCCCGCTGCGATTGCCGCCAAGCCCATGCTCGTGAGCGACCCGGCCGTGCAGGCGGACGCTGTGGCCGTGCTCTTCTTTGTCGATGGCAACGGCAACGGCGTGATGGACGACGCCGAGGCTAACCTGACGGGCGTGGTGTTGCGCGTGACCGATGCGACTGGCAGCCAGGTGGGTGAGTACACCTCCGGCGACGCCGGTGTGTTGGTGCAGGGGCTGAACCCTGGGGACTACACCTTTGCGATTATTGACGCCGCCGGCCACGCCACGCTGAGCGAAGAGGTGGCGGTGACGGTGCCTGCTGACGCCGCTGAAGGACAGATTCTTTACGTGCCGATGGCCAGGTAGGCAGCAGGCGTTGCTTGACGAAAACGGGGCAGCCCCATAGGGCTGCCCCGTTTTTACTGGTCTCTAGACTGGCTGTTCATGTCGCCACCCGTCACGAGTCACTCGTGACGCATCAGTTGTCAACCTGGCAAGCAGTATTTTTGCAGCCGTAGCTTCCTGACATTTCGGCGCCAGGGCGCGATCTATCGTGCCCGCACTGCTGGCGCCGAGAAGGTGTGCGTCTTATCTGGACGATGTCGCTTCTGCGTCGAAGTCGTCGTCCTCATCATCATCTTCCACTTCATCCTGCAGGTCGCCATCATCCTCATCCTCTTCCGCCAGGTCTGCGGCGGCGGCGTAGAAGAGCAGCAGCACCGAACCATAGCGCCGGCGATCATATTCCTCCAGGCGCGTGAGCGTCACCGGGGTCTCCTCGCGCGGATGAATCTGCACGATCACGCTGCCGTTTTTCGCCAGCAACTCCGGCTTGCCGTCGATGAGCGTGAGCGCCTTGAGCCACATCCCCTGGTACTGCGGCGGCGCTACGTAGATCAAGTCGTAGGGCGCGCCATGATAGCGCTGAAGATACGCAAAACTGTCGAGGCGCGTCACGCTGGCCTGGCGTTCGAAGCCACAGTGGCGCAGGTTGGCGCGAATTGTCTCCACGGCCTGGTGGCTGAGGTCAACAAAATCAACCCACGTCGCGCCGCGGCTCAGGCTCTCGATGCCAACGCCGCCCGTGCCGCCGAAGAGATCGAGCACCCGCGTCTCCTCGATCCAGTCGCCCATGATGCTGAACAGCGCCTCTTTGGCACGGTCGGTGATGGGGCGTGTGCCGCTGCCAGGCGTCATCATCAATTTCCTGCCCTTGGCCTTGCCGGTGATCACGCGCATTGGTTGCCCCCTATTTCACCACCAACAAATCCCACGTGCCGTCGTTGCGCAGGCTGAAGTAGCGAATCGTCGCATCCTCGAAGCAGGCCAGTAGCCGCCCCTGCTCGAACGACTGCACGACTGTATGCTGGCAAAGCCGTTCTTCCCGCTCGATCGTACCCAGTTGCTCCTGAAGACCCGCCACCGAGCACCACAGTTTGCCAAAGCCGCGCCGCGGCAGCGGCGGCGAGGAGGGCGGCGCGTTGAGCGGGTTGCAAGAAAATTCCGGCTGGCTCTCATCCCATGTGTCGCGATAGGATTGCCACGTCTGATCCGGAAAGAGGACGTAGATCTGCTGTTCGCTGCTGAACCAGAGCATGAAGCGGTTGTATTCTGGCCCTGCGCCAAATTCGTTGATGCCCACCGGGTCGTTGCTGCTGGCGCTGACCGCACACCCCAACTGGTGCTGCAGGTCAGGATAGCCTGCCAGATCCATGTCGTAGTCGATGCTGCATTGGCCGTCGTTCTCGTCCACTGTCAGCACGGTGACGGTGGGGGTCGCCATCACGCCCGCCGGCTGCGCGGCAGGGGCTTCGATGCTCACCGGCAGCGTCTCTTCGCTCAGCGGCGTAATCGTGGCGACGACAGGGGTGGGCGTCGGCGCTGCCGCAGTTGCTGTCGGGGTGGCTTCATCGCCGCCGCACGCCGCCAGCAGAACAAGCAACAGCGATGCGCTCACACAGACGCGCCATCTCGCCATCTTCTCCGTACTCTTGTGGATGCTACAAACACATTCGTTCACAGTGTCACTTCCTTGTGCAGAAGCAGAATACGAGCGCTATGGGCGTTGCGCTACGTCCTCGCAACTCGCCCCTCACAACTAACCCCTCTGGCCGGGATGTGCGGCTGCGAGCCGCACCTACGAACGTTCCTTGCTCCTCTGGTCGAGATGTGCGGCTGCGAGCCGCACCTACGGATGTCCCCCCTCTGATCGAGATGTGCGGCTGCGAGCCGCACCTACGGATGTCCCCCCTCTGATCGAGATGTGCGGCTGCGAGCCGCACCTGCGGATGTCCCCCCTCTGGTCGAGATGTGCGGCTGCGAGCCGCACCTACGGACGTTCCTTGCTCCTCTGGTCGAGATGTGCGGCTGCGAGCCGCACCTACGGACTGCGAGCCGCACCTACGGACGTCACTCGCCCCTCGCAACTCATTCCACTTGCACTGGCCCCAGCTCGATCGCGTAGCTGGCCGGGCCGGCGCTCACTGCCAGACGTTGCCCGGTGACTGGGTCGTACAGCCCAACCGCCAGCGTATAGCGCCCCGCCGGGATCGTGGGCGGCAGCAACAGGCCATAGCGATCGATGATCACCTCACCCGGCTGCCAGGTGCTGGTCGGACGCAACCAGACAACCGGCTGCCCGTCGCGCTGCAACAGTTTATTGCCCTGCGCATCGAGCAGGTGGACAAAGACCTGATAGTCGGTCGTCACCGGCTGCAAACTCTCCCACAGCAGCGTCAGCAACACCTGTCCCCCTGGCGTCGCCGTAGGCGTCAGCGCGTAGCCGTTCAGACGAATCCAACCATTGGCTTCGGAGACCGGCGATACGGCTGGATCGCCAAAGATGGTGCCGACGCCGCTCTCGACCAGCTTCGCCGCCGGCGTCAGGGCGTAGAGCGCCAGCCGCTGTTGCGACGGCCCGGTGACGCGGTCATCGCTGAGCAGAAAGTCCTCGCTGCGCAGCGCCCGCTCCCAACCAGACTGATCCGGCGGCAGGTAGTTGGGAATGACCCAGAGCCGCGCAAGCTGTGCGCGCAGGTGCGCCAGCACGGGCGCATCCTCCTGGCGCAATTCGTTGCGCTGAAAGAGGCCAAACACAGGCAGGCCGCCACGATAGACGTTGGCGAACTGCTGCGTCATCTCAGGTCGCAACAGTAACACGCCGTCGTGCGCCTGCGCCTCCTGTTGCAGCCGTCCAGCCACAAGGCGCAGTTCTGGATCGGTGCGCGTGGTGTAGTAATAGGTCAAGAGTCCTGTGGTGAGCAGCAGCAGCGCAGTCGTATAGAGCCAGTTGCGCAGGCGGTCATCGCGATCGCTGTGCGCCGGATTGCGGAGTTGCTGCGCCAGGAGTATCAGCCCAACGCTCACGCCCGCCAGCGCCACCGCCAGCGGCAGCCAGTCGACGCCAGCCGCGCCGCGCCACCATGCCAGGTGGATCGTCGCCGGTTGCACCATCTGCCATTGCAACAGCAGCGGCGAGTATTGCAGTTGCGTGAAGGTGACATCGGCAAAGAGTGGCGTCACGAGCTCCGCCAGGCGGTCCTGCACCAGGCTGTAGGGAACGAGCAGCCCTAACACCTGGACTGCCAGCGAAGCCAGCGCCAGCCCCACCGCGAGCAGAACGCCCAGCCAGCCGAGCACACGCTCACCTATCAGTGCATTCCAGGCGGGCGCCGCCAACAACGTCAGGAAGGGGAGCGTTGGCGTAATGAAGCGCGCGCCCCAACTGTAGCCGCCGTGCCACATGTACCACTTGGCGTAGACGGCAAAAAATACGACGATGAGCGTCGATGCCAGGAACAGGATGCGACGCTGACGCTGCCAGAACCAGAACGCGCCAGGAACTGCCAGGATCAGGATCGGGTTGTACCAGAGCGCGCCGCGCGCCGGTCCTACCGTCAGCCCAAAGAGGCCAAACAACCAGTTGGCGCTGAAGCTCTCAGTTTCCACGTAGCCCGTATCCCAGATGTCGCCAAAGCGCGCCCAATTCCACCAGAGCGAGAGCAGCCCCATCGCCACGACGGGAATGGCAAAGGCTACGACCGGGCGCCAGTATGCCCAGAACGCATGGCGCAGGCGCGCTCTGAAGGTGGCGCCGGCGTGCGCAACCGCAGGCGTCAACACCAGCAACAGGGCAATCGCATAGATCGGCAGCGTCATCAAGTTGATTGTGCGCGTGAGATAGGCGATGCCCCACGCCAGCCCGCTGCCGAAAAGATAGAGCTTCCGCTCCGATTGCGCATAGGCCAATAACCCATACGCGGCGGCAAACAGCCCCCAACCGGCGACCGGATCGCTGAAGAAGCTCTGTGTGTAGGGCCAGGCCATTGTCAGCAGGCCAAAGATCAGCGCCGCACTGATCGCAAGCGGTCGCGACCACCCCAATCGCCGCCCAGCGCGAAAGAGCAGCGCGCCTGTCCACGCCGTCAGCAGCGGGTTGAGCAACATCGCCGCATGCGCCAGCCCCACAAAGGGCCACACCTTCGCCACCCACACCAGCGGCCAGGCCAGCAACACCATCCCCAGCCCTTTGCGCGTGTAGAGATTGCCATCCGGGCCGATGTTGCCCTGTTGATTGCCCATCCACAGCACCTGGTTGCTGTCCAACGCCCCACGCCGCACCAGGCTCTCCGTGGTGGCAAAGGTGGAGAGGCCGTCGCTGCTGTCGATGACGCCGGTGAAGGTGAACATATAGCAGGCCAGCAAGAAACCGAAGATGAGCAGGGCGGTGCTGCGGTCTTTAGGACTGATGTCGCGTGGAGTGCTCTGCATAAGTGTCATCCGGCCAGTTCAATCTACTTCCACAGCTATACCCACATGGTCGGCGATTGCGCCCTCGCGCAGCGTGACCGGCTGTCGCCCCGCAGCATCGTATAAGCCAACGTGCAACGAATACAGACCAGGCGGCGCATCGGGTGGGATGGACAGGCGATAGGGATCGCGCACCGGCTGCCGCGGCCGCCAGGTGTTGGTCGGCGCCAGACCGGCGACCGGCAGGTTGTCCTGCTGCGCCACCATCTGGCCGTCGGGCGCAAAGAGCTGCGTAAAGACGGTGTAGCTGCCGTCGATGGCTGCCGACGTCTGCCAGTATAACACCAGAGGCAGCGACGCCCCTGGCTGCGCCGTCCCCAACGCCGCACCCAGCAACTCGATCTGTCCATCGGCGACGGTGAAAGTCGCCAACGGCGCCGTCGGTGGCGCGAAGACGCGCGCCAGTGAACACGCACCCAGTTGCTGAACATCGTCAGTGTAGACGCCTGGCGTCGCCAAAAAGTTCGCGGCTGCAGGTGACCATCTCCGCGTGGCGGCGGCGTCGCTGCGCTCGACCCACCAGAACTCGCCCTGTGCACGCAGGGCAGCCAGCTTCTCCGCCTTCACCAGCTCGGCAGGGCGGTCGTCAGGATTGTAGCCATCGACGACGACCAGCGTATACGCCGTGTGCAGCCAGGGGTTGAGTTCGCCCCACAGCGCGGCGTCCTCCATCGCCAGCGTGCGCGTCAGCCCGCCCGCCTCGGTGCGCAGATACTCGATCGCTTCCCGACATGGATGCTCAGCCAGTCGGCGCTCCTGATAAGCCTGGGCCGCGCGCGGCGCGCCCAGGATCAGCACAGCCAGCGTTGCCGCCATCACCGTCGCGCTCAGCCCAAGCGCCGCGCGTTGCAGGTGGCGACGGCGCAGCGGCGTCGGCCAGACCTGACCCACGAAGTCCACGACCAGCAGAATCAGCAGCGCAGTGCGCGCCAGCACTGTCGTCATCATCAGCCAGCGCTCGCCGGGAAGCAGGATGAGAAAGATGCTGCTTTCCACCACGTTGAGCAACGTGAGCATGAGCGCCAGCAGCACACCAAACAGATCTGCGCGCAACAGCACAATGAACGCCAGCACCCACACCACAAATTGCGGGCTCCACCCCTTGCTGTAGAGAAAGAGCCAGATCACGCTCACCGCAGCGAAGGCGATAGGGGTGCGCACGCGCGTCCAGTCGTAGCGCCGCGTGTAGAGCCAGAGATAGAGCAGCGCAAAACCGAGCGTGATCCACGTCCACGGCAAAGCGGACTGCCACTGATTGCCCGCAGCCAGTCCGCGCAGATTGCGCATGTCGATGGGCACCAGGCCAAAACCGTAGTACCCGTCGATCAGCGCCCACACACTTTGCCAGGGCGGGCGCAGGCCGTTGACGGTGAAACTGCTCAGCGCCAGCGTCGGGTTGAAGCGCGCCAGCGGCAGCCCTACGCCCACCACCACACCGGCAAAGACCAGCATGTACAGCGCCGGTTTGAGCAGATTGCCGCGCGCCCGCCAGTTGAACCACTCATGCCGGGCAGCGTCGAGACTCAGGCGTGCGCCAAGCCAGCGCACAGCAATCGGCACGAGCATCATCGGCGTGAGCTTGACCAGAAAACCGAGCGCGGCAGCCACTGCGCTGGCGATCCACGTCCCGCGCCGCTGGCTGAGCAGCAGTTCCAGCCCCAGCAGCAGGAAAAAGAGCGGCATCGCCTCGAACCAGCCCAATAAGGTGTAGACCGGTGCAAAGAGCAGCGCGTAAAAGACCGTCGCCTTAAGCGGCAGCGGGAGACGGCGTCCATCGGGCTGCCCGGCGTCATCGGCGCCATGCTCCGCCTCCAGTCGTTGCGCCAGGCGGTGGATGAGGATAAAGTTGCCAATCTCGAAGGCCAGCAGTTCCATTCCGAAAAGCACGTGAAACGCCAGGCGCGGCTCCACCCAGGGCGGGATATAGCTGGACAAGACAAAAACAGGCAGCATCAGCGCCGGAAAGAGCGGGGGATACGCCGTCCAGAGATTCTCGAAGGTGGTGTACCCCATCGGCAGTGTGAGTCCCCACGCGTAATAAAACTCGTAGTCGGAATTGTCGGCGATGAAACCGCCAGGGCGAAAAAGCAGGATGGCAAAGAAGCGGAAGGCGGCGAAGAGCAACAGCAGCGCCAGAAACCAGCGATGTTCGGTGTAGAAACGGCGCAGCCGCGCCCACGATATCTTCATACGCAGAGTCATACGAAAAGATCGGGTGAGACGGCAGGCGTGGAATGATCGACGTTGCGGGTCGCCGCCTCGGCGCGCACGCGCTGGATCACCTCCCCAAAACCGGCCAGCAACGTCACCACGCCGCTGAAGCAGAGAAAACTCCAGTAGGTGATGAAGCGAATCAGGAGCACCGCCGCGCCGACGTTGAAAGCTGGCGCTGGCAGCAGGGCAAACAGCGCCACGTAGGCAGCGTCGATCTGGCCGATCCCGCCTGGCGTCAGTGGGGCGGCTGCCAGGACGTCGACTGTCAGCGCCACAAACGCGGTGACATCGAATGGCGCCACTGCGCCCAGGCTGCGCAGCACGAACCAGACCACCAGCGCATCACACAGCCAGATGTAGAGGCTGGCGCCGATCACCAACGCGCTGCGTCGGGGCTGCTGCACAAGCACGCGCAGGCTGGCAGCCAACTGTTCGCCAAAATCCAGCAACATCCGCCACAACCGCAGTTGGCTCCACCGCCGCAGCCAGCTCAACACCGGCGGCGCCAGCACCGCTCCCCCTGCCAGCAGCGCCAACAGTCCGCCCGCAGCGACGTAGCTCGCCACCAGCCAGCCGGGCGCCTGCGTGCGCAGCACCGCTCCGCCGAAGCCAAGCCCCAGCCCTACGAGCGCCAGGATGTCCAGCGCTCGCTCCAGTACGATCGACCCCAGGCTGGCAGCCACCGGCGTTGGCGGGTGGCGCGCTGTGTCGAGCCGCAGCATACCAATGCGCATGAAATCGCCAGCGCGCGCCGGCAACAGTGCGCTCGCGAACCAGCCTGCCAGCAGCAGCCCGGTTGTGTAGAGATAGCCAGGTCGCCGCCCCATCATGCCGAGTAGTTGTTGCCAGCGATAGCCGCGCACGGCAAAGCTGCTGTAGTGCACCAGCACCGCCAGCGCCAGCCAGCGAGCGTCGGCTGCCGCAATCGCCTGCAACGCCGCCTGCCCGCCAAACAGGATGATCAACAGCGCCCACGTCGCAACGCCGAGACCGATCAATAAGAGTAAACGCCCGCGCGGCAGCCAGGCGCCTGACGCCGCAGGTGAAGGCAAAGTGTCGCTCATCTCACCCATTTTGCGGATGAACGCACGGAATGGCAAATCGAGGGGTGTGGAAAGATAACCTGCTGCTCACGCAAAAGCGCCTGGACGCACTGCGCGTCCAGGCGCTTTTGCGTCGGCTGTACGACGCCTGTGCAGCGCACTTACTTCATGTTGCTGGCGACCAGGTCGGCGATCTCGTCGGGGTGGCGGGCGACTTTGGCGCCCGCGTGGGTGAGCGCAGCAATCTTTTCGGCGGCGGTGCCTTCGCCGCCAGAGATGATGGCGCCAGCGTGCCCCATGCGGCGTCCGGGCGGCGCAGTCTGCCCGGCGATAAAGCCAGTCACCGGCTTGGTCATCTTGTGGGCGATATACTCAGCGGCTCTTTGTTCATCCGTGCCGCCGATCTCGCCGATCAGGATCACCTGTTCGGTCTCCGGGTCTTGTTCGAACATCTGGAGCACATCGAGGAAGGAGGTGCCATTGATCGGGTCGCCGCCGATGCCGACCGCGGTGGACTGCCCGATGCCACGCGCCGTCAATGCGTAGACGACTTCGTAGGTGAGCGTGCCAGAGCGGCTGACCAGCCCGACATTGCCCTTGGTCATGATGTGGCCTGGGATGATGCCAACTTTTGCCTCCCCTGGCGTGATCAGGCCGGGGCAGTTGGGGCCGATCAGCCGCGTGTTGGTAGTGTCAAGAAAGGCGCGCACCTGCACCATGTCCATCACAGGAATGCCTTCCGTGATGCAGACGACCAGCTCGATGCCGGCATCGGCGGCCTCGATAATGGCATCTGCGGCGAAGCGCGCCGGCACGAAGATGACGCTGGTGTTGGCGCCGGTCGCCACCACTGCGTCGCGCACGGTGTCGAAGACTGGCACATTGCCAAAGGCCCATTCGCCGCCCTTGCCAGGAGTGACGCCGCCGACGACCGGTGTGCCGTAGTCGATCATTTGTTTGGTGTGAAAGGCGCCCTCGCGTCCGGTGATGCCCTGCACGACAAGGCGGGTGTTCTTTCCAACTAAGATGCTCATTGCAGCTCTCCTTTGGCGGCGGCGACCGCTTTTTGTGCGGCGTCAGCCAGACTGGTGGCGGTGATCAGGTTGGCCTCGGCCAGGATGCGTCGGCCCTCCTCCTCGTTGGTGCCGACCAGCCGCACGACAAAGGGCACGCGCACATCGAGCGTGTTGATCGCTTCGAGCACACCCAACGCCACTTCGTCACAGCGCGTGATGCCGCCAAAGATGTTGATCAGCACGGCCTTGACGCGGTTGTCGCTGAGGATAATGCGCAGCGCCGCCGCCACTTTGTCCGATTGGGCGCCGCCGCCGATGTCGAGGAAGTTCGCCGGGTCGCCGCCGTAGAGCTTGACGATGTCCATCGTCGCCATCGCCAGCCCGGCGCCGTTGACCATGCAGCCGATCTCGCCATCAAGGTGAATGTAGCTCAAGCCGTAACGACGCGCCTCGCGTTCGCTGGCGTCCTCCTCGTCCGGGTCGCGCAACTCCACCAGCTCCGGGTGCCGGTAGAGCGCGTTGTCATCGACCGAGATTTTGCCATCGAGCGCCATCAACTTGTTCTCGCCGGTGATGACGAGTGGGTTGATCTCGGCCAGGCTGGCGTCGTTGCTCACAAAGGCCTGGTATAAGTTCTGCGCAATTTTGATGAAGTCGTTGGTAAGATCTTTGGGCAGACCGATGCCGTCGGCCAGGATGCGCGCCTGGTGTGGCTTCAAGCCCAGGAAGGGGTGCGCCGCCACCTTGATGATCTTGTCGGGCGTTTTGGCTGCCACCTCTTCGATATCGATGCCGCCCTCGCTGCTCGCCATCAAGATCACGCGGCGGCTGGCGCGATCAAGCACGGCGCCGAGATAGATTTCTTTGCGAATGTCGGCGGCCGGATCGACGAGCACTTTCTTGACCGTCAAGCCCTTGATCGTCATGCCCAGGATGGCGTCGGCGCGTTGCTCCGCTTCATCCGGCGTCTTTGCCAGCTTGATGCCGCCGGCTTTGCCGCGCCCACCGACCAACACCTGCGACTTGACCACCACAGGCCCGCCCAGGCGCACGGCAATGTCGCGCACCTCGCCGGGCGTCGTCGCCACCTCGCCGCTGGGGACAGGAATCCCATAGCGGCCAAAGATCCGTTTGGATTGATATTCGTGTAGATTCAAGCTGAAACCTCCTCGCAATTCGCTTAGGCGTCGAGCATCGTTTGAACGTTCATCAGAAAGGCGCTGTCTGTGGTTGGAAAGACAGCCATCACACGGGACAGGTTGTGGAAAAGGTGTAGAAAAGCGTCCTCGGACGGGGCGGGTTCTGCGCCTCCACCGCAGCGCATTATAGTCTTCGCAGTGTTGAGATGACAAACAAGCGGGCATTTTGGGTGCACTTTTGAGACTTTTCAGCGACCATTGCTTTTCTGGTATGATGATGCGGTCAATACCTTTTCGGAAGGAATGCCTGTAGCATATGCGTCCACATGCCCACGTTGTGATCGTCGGCGCCGGGATTGTCGGTTGCAGCGCCGCCTATCATCTTGCCCAACTTGGCTGGAAAGACATCCTCGTCATCGACAAGGGGCCGCTGTTCGACACCGGCGGCGCCACCAGCATCGCGCCCGGCCTCATCTTTCAGAGTCACTACGCCCGGCTGATGACCGAGTTTGCCCGCTACACGATCGACCTGCTCAAGCCATTGCGCCAGCAAGCCGAGCCGTGCCTCTATCAGGTTGGCGGCATCGAAGTGGCAACCACGCCGGAGCGCTGGGCGGAGCTGAAACGCAAACAAGGCGTTGCGATGAGTTACGGCCTGGAGAGCCACCTGCTGACGCCACAGGAAGTGCAGGCGAAACTCCCGCTGCTCAACGCACAGGCGATCCTCGGCGGTTATTTCGTGCCAACCGACAGCGACGTGCGCGGCTCTCTGTGCGCCGCAGCGCTGGCCGCCCTGGCGAGGGCGCAAGGGGTCGAGTTCATGGCGCCTGTCGCGGTGCAAGATGTCTACGCACAGAATGGGCGCGTGCGCCATGTCGTCACCGACCAGGGTGAGATCGAATGCGAGCATGTGTTGCTCTGCACCAACGCCTGGACAACTGTGCTCGCCGCCAGAGCGGGATTGCGCTTCCCGGTGTTGGGCGTCGAACAGCAATACGTCGTCACCGAACCGCTGCCGGAATTGGCCGCCGACAAGGCGCACTTCATCACGCACCCGATCCTGCGTCACCCAGACGCTGCGCTGTACTATCGACAGTTGTACGACAGCTACCTGATCGGCAGTTACCGCCACACTGCGCTGCGCGCAGGCGAGGATGCGACGCTGCCGGTCGCCCACGCGTCTACCGCAAGCGACTGGGAGGACAATCGGCGCGTCATCGCCGGGTTGCTGCCGCCACTGGCAGACAGGCGCTTCACCCAACAGGTCAGCGGTTATCTCGCGTTCAGCAACGACCTGCATCCCATCATCGGCCAGAGCACCGTGCGCGGGCTGTGGGTGGCGTTTAGCGTGTGGGCGGCCTATGCTGGCGGCGTCGGCAAGAGTATCGCCGAGTTAATGACGCACGGCGAGACCGAGTGGGACATTCGCGAGGCGGACATCAACCGTTTCCATCCACATGATTATACGCGTGCGTTCATGGCGGCGCGCATTGCGCGCCAGCATCAGGAACTCTACGCCATCGTGCATCCGCGCCAACAACTGGAGTCGCCGCGCAACGTGCGCCTGGCGCCCTTTCACCAGCGGTTAGTCGAACAACAGGCCGTCTTCTTCGCCAATGCTGGCTGGGAGGCGCCGCAGTGGTACGAAGCCAACGCCGGCCTGCTGGAGGAGTACGACGCTTACATTCCGCATCGCGAGGGCTGGGCGGCGCGCTTCTGGTCGCGCATCCAGGGCGCCGAACACCTGGCGACGCGCGACCGCGCCGGCCTCTTCAACCTGAGCACCTTCACCAAGATCGAGGTCAGCGGGCCGGGCGCGCTGAGTTTCCTGGAATCGATCTGCGCCAACCAGATCGATCGCCCTGTCGGCTCCATCATCTATACGGCGCTTTGCAACAGTCGCGGCGGCATCGTGGCCGATCTCACCGTCAGCCGGTTGGAGGAAGACCGTTTCTGGATTCTCACCGGCGGCGGCGTCGGCCCGCACGACTTCGCCTGGATTCGCCAGCACGCGCCGACGCAGGGCGGCGTCACCATCCGCAATATGAGCGGTCAATATACGACGCTCGGTCTGTGGGGGCCGCGTGCGCGCGACATCTTGCAACAACTTGTTGAAGAAGATATCAGCAATGCCGCCTTCCCCTTCTACACCGTGCGCCCGCTCCACATCGAAAGCGTGCCAGCGTTGGCGTTGCGTCTCTCCTACGCTGGCGAGCTGGGTTGGGAAATCTACGCACCGGGCGAATATGGCTTGCGCCTGTGGGACTTGCTCTGGGAGGCCGGGCGCCCGTTCGGGATGGTGGCGGGCGGCGCCGGCGCCTTTGACTCGCTGCGGCTGGAAAAGGGGTACCGGCTGTGGGGCGTCGATATTCACAGCGAATACAACCCCTTCGAGGCAGGATTGAGACGGACGGTAAAGCTGAAGAAGGGGTACTTCCTCGGGCGCGACGCCTTGCTAAAAGCCAAAGACGCCGTGACGCGCAAACTCTGTTGTCTGACCTTCGATGATCCCGACGCCGTAGCGTTGGGCCAGGAACCGATCCTGGCTGACGGGCGCGTGGTGGGTTATGTGACAAGCGCCAATTACGGATACTCCGTCGGCAAGTACATGCTCTACGGCTATCTGCCGCAGGAGTACGCCGCGCCGCTCACCAAAGTGGAAGTGCAATACTTCGATCACCGTTACACAGCCACCGTCAACGCCGAACCTTTATTCGATCCACACAACACGCGCATGAAGTCCTAGTACGCGTGGGCATGCACAGGCGAACGGTGCACGTGCTGCGTGTTGCGTGGAGCGTGGAGCGTGTTGCACATCGAGATGCAACACTCAACACGCAACACTCAACACGCAACACTCAACACGCTCCACGCAACCAGCGGCCTGGCTGCGCCTATGTGCACCTGGCCGGTCGCTGATCGGTCTTCCTCAGGCTTGCCAGCTCTCGCGCATGCAACCAATGCATCAGCACACCCGTCAGCACCAGCAGCGCCGCAACCATCACCCAATAAAGCATCTGGTACGTCTCCGAACCGGACATGCCGATTGGATCGAAGGGGTGACGGATAATCGTGGCGCCGCGAATCAGCGTCCAGGTGACGCCCGTCACAATCAGGTTGATGATCGCGGCGAAAACCCGGTGACCGATCCACACTGCCAGCAGCAGACAGGCAATGCTAAACCAGAGCACGTGTACGCTGGCGCGCACGCGCGGCTCGTCCCACGCGATCCACTCCCCCCAGCTCAGCCAGGTTGAGATGCTGCTGGTCAGCGCGTAGATGATCCACAGCAGCACGGCGCCTTTCTGCACCGCCATCGCCCAGACGCACCAGGCCACCCGCCGCGTCAACAGAAAGCCCAGGCTGAGCGCACCGGCTGCCGCGAAAGCCAGCAGCGCCACGCGCACCAACGCCCCATGCAGGAAGATCACCTTGATGATCGCGCCAAGCGTCTGTTCCGGCGGAATCAGCCAGAGCGCAACCGCCAGCCCGACCAGCCCCAACGCCGCCACTGCGGACAACGCCCAGCGACGCCGACCTGGCGCCGTGACAACGACAGATGATTGCATTGCCTTGCCCCTTACGCGCTGCGCAACCGATGCAGCGTGAATTCTGGCGGACAGAAGAAGCGTGCCGGCACGCCGCAGGAGCCAGTCCCCGCCGACGTGTAGCCCTGCATCGCATTATACCGCCAGGCGCCGTAAGCCATGCGTCGCGGCGCCTTGATGTTAGTCTGTAGTGCGATGCGCCCCGGCAAACAAAACTGGCCGGCGTGCGTGTGGCCGCAAAGCATGAAATCGTAGCCAGCGGCGGCGGCGTGTCGGTACAGCTCCGGCGAGTGGGCGAGGAGGATGGAGGTCGCACCAGCAGGGATAGACTCCCGCGCCCGATGCAGGTTGTCGGTCTCGTAGAAGTGGGGATCATCGACGCCGGAAAGGTACAGCCTGGCTCCGTTGCGTTCGATGGCGACCGTCTCGTTGAGCAGGAAGGTGTAGCCAGCGTCCTCCAACGGCGGCACAAACTCGATGAAGTCATGGTTGCCCAGGATGGCGTAGACCGGCGTCTTGAGATGTTTGATCAACCTGGCGGCGTACTCCAGCGCCAGGTCGTAACTGCCGCTGCTGCTGGCGCGAAAGTCGCCGGTGACCACGCAGAGATCGTACGTCACCCCCTGCAGCCGGCTGATGATGGCGTCAGTCAACGCTGGATCGATGTCGAGGTGCAGGTCGCTGAGATGTAGCAGCGTGTAGCCATCGAACGCACGCGGCAGCCCTGGGATGAGCACCTGATTCTCTACGCAGCGGATGTCGAGCATATTGCGCCGCCCATAGTGGAGCAACCCTGTCAATTTGAGCGAGTAGTAAATGAAGATCATCAACCACTCGGCATTCTCAATGTGCATCAATGTGCGCCCGCGCCCCAACACCTCGCCGGCATGATCAACCTGGATCGTCAGTCGCTGGCGCAGGTGCGTCTCACCCACGCGCGCAAGTAGGGTGTTGTAAACATCTTCGGGATTATGCATCGTGTCTGCTCCCTGGTTGAATGCTCACTTTGCCGAATGTCGAGCCACAGCCCTAATTTTAGCACCGTTATCTGGACGCCAACTCTGCGGAAAGATGTAGTGTATAATGGAGTGCAAGATAAGCGCCTTTCTACAGTTTCAACATTCGATCACCATCAGCCAACGTTGAGGAGAAAGTTCATGTCTCAAGGTCCCTATGTGCTGGGCGTCGATTTTGGCACCGAGAGCGTGCGCGTCGGCATCTTCGACCTGACCGGTCGTCCCGTCACCTTTGCTGCCGAGACGTATCCACTCTATCACCCGCGACCGGGCTGGGCTGAGCAACAGCCCCACGAATGGTGGCAGGCGTTCGTGGCCGCCACACAACGCGCGCTGGCGCAAAGCGGGGCGCCAGGCGCCGCCATTGTCGGCATTGGCGCCGACTGTACAAGCTGCACCGTCGTGATGATGGACGAACACTTCACGCCGTTGCGCCCCGCCATCATCTGGATGGACGTGCGCGCGGCGGAGCAGGCCAACCGCATCGCTCAGATCGACGACCCGGCGCGCAAGTACAATGGCTTCGGCAATGTCTCGGCGGAATGGATGCCGTGCAAAGCGCTCTGGTTGAAGGAGCACGAGCCTGACGTGTGGGAGAAAGCCCGCCACGTTGGCGAATTTATCGACTGGCTGACCCATCGGCTGACCGGCGAATGGGTGGGCAGCATCAACAACACGAGCATCCGCTGGTATTACGATCGCAACGCTGGCGGCTGGCCCACCGGCTTCTACACCAAAATTGGCCTCGACGACCTGATCGAGCGCTTCCCGCCGCGCATCCTCGACATGGGACAGGTCGCAGGACATCTGCGCGCCGACGTCGCCGCCGAGCTAGGGCTGCCGCCTGGCATCCCGGTGGCTGCAGGCGGCGCCGACGCGTACGTGGCGATGATCGGCTTGAACGTGGTGACGCCGGGCAAAGTGGCTTTCATCACCGGTTCGTCGCACTTGACGCTGGGACAGAGCACCACGCAGTTTCACGCCAAAGGCATCTTTGGCGCCTACACCGACGCCGTTGTCCCCGGCCAGTTCACCGTCGAAGGCGGCCAGGTCTCGACCGGCTCGGTCGTGAAGTGGTTCCGCGACAACTTCTGTGGCAAAGAGGCGGCGCTGGCTGCCGCACGCGGCGTGGACACCTACACCATCCTCAACGAGCTGGCGGCGCAGATTCCCATCGGCGCCGATGGGCTGATCGTGCTTGACTACTGGCAGGGCAACCGCACGCCCTACGTCGATCCGGAAGCGCGCGGCATCATGCGCGGCTTCTCGCTCAAACACACGACTGGCCATGTCTTCCGAGCGCTTCTGGAGGGCGTCTGCTACGGCACAGAACACATCCTGCGCACCTTCCGCGCCAACGGCTATGCTGTGCAGGAAATGGTGGGTGCAGGCGGCGCCACCAAGAGCCGCCTGTGGATGCAGATGCACGCCGACGTGAGCAACGTCCCGATCACATTGACCGAAGTGCCCGACGCGCCGGCGCTGGGTTCGGCGATTCTGGGCGCAGTCGCCGCCGGGCTCTTCCCCGACGTGACCACCGCCGCCGAACAGATGGTGCGTGTGCGCGACCGCATTGAACCACACGCCGCCGCGCACGAACAGTACCGCTTCTTCGTCGATCAATATATCGCCACCTACGGCCGCGTGCAGGACTTGATCCAGGCGACGACGCGGCACGTGGCGAAGGGGTAGCGCATGTTTCATCTCAGCCCTTCCATCCTGGCCGCCGACACTGCGAATCTGGCCGCTGCCGTGCGCGCCGTCGAAACCGGCGGCGCCGACTCGCTGCACATCGACATCATGGATGGTCACTACGTCGCCAATTACGCCTTCAGCCCGAAGACGGTGGCCGACCTGCGCCGGGTCACAAGGCTCCCGCTGCACGTTCACCTGGAGGTCAGCAATCCTGATGCTGTGCTGTCGCTCTTTGCCGCAGCCGACATGCTGATCGTGCAGGAGGACACTGCGCCCGACCTGGCTGCCACCATCGCTGCGATCCGGCGGCTGGGCTGCGCGGTGGGCGTCGCCGTCAACCGCAACCGATCGGTGGCGGCGCTGTCGCCCCTGCTGCCCCAGGTCGATCTGCTGCTGGTGATGGCCGTGGAGCCAGGCTTTGGCGGTCAACCCTTCGATGCGCGTGTCCTGGACAAAGTGCGTTGGCTACAGCAACAGCGCACCAGCCTCGGCGCCAGGTTTGCGATTGGGCTGGATGGCGGCGTCACGACGACCACTATTGCGCCCGCACTCGCCGCTGGCGCCGACTTCTTCGCCGTCGGCAGCGCCGCCTTTGCGGGCGACATTGCCCACGCAGTGCGTCAATTGCGCATGAGTCAGCCCGAACGCATTCTGAACAGCAATTCGCCGTCGCCGTGAAGCCTGCGTAAGCTCGACAGCTCAAACCAAATGATATGCTCTCGGCGCCAATAAAGCCTGGGCTTACGCGATTCTAGTGTGTAACCTTCCTGGAAGCTCTCAGCTTCCAGGAAGGTGCTGAGCTAAATGCGTAAGTCCCAAAAACAATTTTCGGGGTGTTCATCTTTGTGTCCTTCGGGAGACGAACTCATCCCTTGATAGCACCAGCAGTCACGCCGCGGATGAACTGCCGCTGGAATAACACATAGAACAGCAGGGTCGGCAGGGCGACAATCGTTGCTCCGGCTGCGGTTAGTGTGTAATCAGTGGTGTATTTTCCCTGAAACATCGCCAAACCCAATGGCAGGGTGCGCAAGTCTTCTTTGGTGATCATCACCAGGGCGAGAAGGAAATCGTTCCACGTCCAGATGAAGAACAGCACCGCCATTGTCCACAGTCCGGGAAGCACCATGGGGATCATCACATGCCAGAACGTTTGCCAGTCATTACAGCCGTCCACGCGAGAGGCATCCACCAGATCACGGGGAATCCCAGCGAAAAAGCCGCGCATCCAGAAACTGCCAAAGCACACACTCATGCCAATTTGAGGAAGAATCAGCGCCCAGTAAGTATCTGTAAGATACACTGCCCGTAGACTATAGTACAGCGGGATGACATAGGCTTCGGTTGGGACTATCAGACCAATGAGGAATAAAAGGAAAACACTATTCTTGAAAGGGAAACGCAGTTGCCCAAAGGCGTACCCCGTCAACAGGGAGAGCAAGCAGGAAACACCGACCACGCTCAAAGTGACGATCAGGCTGCTCTTAAAATATGTGCCAAAGTGGGCTTGTGTCCACGCCCGCTGAAAATTTCCCCAATGAAGTTGTTGGGGCAGGGCAAAAACATTTCCCAATTCCTCCGGCGACTTCAACGCTGTGACAAAGATTAGCAAGAAGGGAATCACAGCCATCAGTAAACCGATGATCAGAATAAAATAAGTAGGAACACTGCCCAGGATTCGGCGAGCATTTACAGCAGGGTTGGCAAAACCCATCTTCTTCCTCCGTCTCTTTATGCAAAAGATTCCTCATCCTGCGTACGTTGAAGACGCAGGATGAAGTACGAAATGACCAGAATCAGTATGGTAAGCAACACCGCAATGGCGGCAGCGTATCCTGCCCGGTTAATCACAAAGGCGTTGCGGTACAGGTACATGCCCGCTACCAGAGTGGCATAACCAGGTCCACCTCGTGTGGTCACAAAAACCAGATCGAAGATGCGAATCGCGGCAATCAGGGTGGAAATGAGCGCCACCAGCAGTTGATTGCGCAATCCAGGCAGGGTGATGTACCAGAACTGCTGGAATATGCCAGCTCCATCCATGCGGGCAGCATCATACAGCACTGAGGAAATGTTTTGAATGCCAGCCAGGAAAAGCACCATGCAAAAACCGTATTGCGCCCAGGCGCCCACAATGCCTACTGCGATAAGTGCCCAATCGAAATCTCCCAGCCAGGGACGCGCCCAGGCGCCTAAGCCCACTGCCCGCAAGGACTGATTGAGAGCGCCATATTGAGGGTGGTAAATCCAGCGCCAAACCATACCAATGACAACACTTGCCATGACCTGCGGGAAAAACAACCCGGCACGGTAGAAAGCCATGCCGCGCAGAGGCGCGCCGGTGAGCAAAACGGCGAAAAGCATTCCCAACGCAATGGCAAGGACAGAGTAAAAGAAAATGAACGCCAGATTATTGAGTAAAGCGTTGATAAATACCGAATCCTGAAACAGCTCCAGGTAATTCTGTAAACCCAGAAAAGTAGGGGAAGTCAAACCGTTCCAGTCGGTCAGACTGTAGAAGACCGTTTGGACGATGGGAAAAAGGACGAAAATTCCATAAATCGCCAACGCAGGGAGCAAATAAAGATAAGCAGAACGATTGAAGGAAGAATGGTTCATGGTTTTTTATCTTGTTGGGAGAATCCGGCCCCAAAAGAGAAGCGTGCCTTCCGAAAGGGCGATATTCGGAAGGCACGCCGATTTCTATGCAGATTACTTACTGGTTACGTGACTTGAGGTAAGCAGCGTAGTCTGCTTCCACTTTCTGAACAAACTCCTCTGGGGTGATCTTCTGCGCCATCAGTTCGGCAAAGGATGCCACGAGAGTATCGTAGAAGGTGGGCGTTGCCCAATCCAGATAGTGCCCGATCAGATCATTCTCATTCAAATAAGCCCAGGCCTTGAGCAAATCTACGAAGAGAGGATCGGCATTCTGTACTTCCACTTTTCCCACAGGCACGATTCCTTTTTCTGCCCACAACTGCGCAGCGCGATCGGAGACCATCCAGTCAATGTACTGCGCCGCCAGTTCTTCATTGGGGGCGCCCTTGCGGATGGCGAAAGCCGTAGAAGTGCCGCCAGTGGACATGCGTTTGCCACCTTCCTCCAGCGGGGGCATTAGGAAAAAGCCAAACTTGCCAGGCGCCTGAGCAATAATGTCACCGCTGACCCACGAGCCGGTGATCATCATTGCACCTTCACCGGAGCGGAACGCCGCCAGCGAGTCATCATAGCCAATCCCGGCAAAATCGGGGGTGAAGTAGCCCTTCTTCACCCATTCCTGCATTTTGGCGGCGGCTTCCACATTAGCGGGGATGCTAAAGCTGACATTGTTTCGCCCGTAAATGAAATCGTCCAGGTAAGCGCGGTCGATGTTAAGATTCTGAATCTCAGCAAAGACGTGAATATGGACAAATCCATCCAGGCTGCCGTAATTGATGGGCACAATGCCAGCCGACTTGATTTTCTCCAGCGAGGCTTCGAACTCGCCAAAGGTCTTAGGAATACTTACGCCAGCCTTCTCAAAATGCTCTTTGTTGTAGAACACACCCACCAGCTCCGCCGTGATCGGCACGCCGTATAAATTGCCTTCGCCCAGGCTTTCACCGTCTGGAGTAAAGGAATTCCGCGCTACGATGCCGGGAGAAAATTTTGCGGTCCAGCCGTACTGATTGGCATAGGGGGTCAGATCCACCAGCAGATCGGCAGCGACCAATGCACCCATGTCGGAATATCCCTGATTAATCTGGGCTACATCGGGACCGTCTGCTGCACTCAGTCCCAATTTTGCCCGCGATTTCATCTGGTCAAAAGTCATCGTCTCGCGCTCCACCTTCACGCCAGGATGCGCCGCCTCAAATTCAGCAATCAATTGTCTAACAACTTCATCTTCCGTCGGATTGACCAGAATGTCCCACACCTTCAGCGTAGCCTGCTGGGGTTGCTCCGTTTTGGCAGGCTCCGCCGGCTGTTGAGTGGCAGCCCCCGGGGAGCATCCTGCCAGCATCCCAAACACCAGCAAAACGGCCAGTAGTGAACAAACAAACCGGTTCATGCTTTCCTCCTTCCTGTTTCAAACACAAAATAGAAGTTTGGACAAAACACAAGATTTGTGCCGAAGCGTAGCATAGACGAATGCACAAACAAAGCAAGGAAGATCGGGACACACCATGCGGTCGGCGTCGGTGCGGATTGGCGTCGCCTACTACACTGTTTCACTCTCCTGGCGGAGCGTGTTGCAGAATTTTGTAAGGTTGTCAGTTAGTGAGTTGAGCGGTTGAGCTTGGGTGACAAGGGAGCGATGGTATGGAAGAATAGAGTTGACAACAACTATCAGCCAAACCATCGCTGCCGATGCACATTCTATTCGATCTCACCAACTTTGTCACCTTTCAATATGAAGCTGCAGAAGAGCAACTCTGGGAGTGTTTCAGCGGCCAGGTCTATGCCCAAGTGCTGGCAGCCGAGCAGGATAGCCTGGTCGTGCGCGTGCGCCAGCGCTTCAGCCTGCGCAGGGTGGTGGCTGCGTGCGAGGGCTATCGCCGCTATGCGGGCGGCGCCGGCCAGCCAGCCGATTACCCGGTGCTGCGCCTCTGTTGGGCGCTCTTGCTGCGCTACCTCTTGGGCTGGTCGTTGCGCACCCTGGAACACCAGATGCGTGTCAATCTGCTGGTGCGCTGGTGCACCCACTTTGCCCTCCAGGAGGAGACACCAGACCACACCACCCTGGCGCGTTTCGAGACCTGGGTGCGGGAACATGCGCTGGACGTGATGTTCGTGACCGTGTTGAAGCAGATCGACGCCGACTTTCCCGATGATGCCCGTGAACTCCAGTGTGGCGACACCTTTGGCGTATGGGCGAAGGTGGCGGATGTCTCGCTGAACACCCTCCTGCGCCAGGGTTGTCGACATCTGCTGCTGGCGCTGGAGACGGCATTGCCGCTGGCTTATGCTGACTGTGTGGCGCAAATGAACCTGGCAGCGCTCTTTGGCGCCGATGACGAGCGCCCAGAGCGCCTGTTGTCATCCACCGCAAAGGAGGCACGGACGCTGACGACGGCGCAAGCGGCGCTCGATTGCCTGACGGTCGTGCAGCAGGTTACGCCGCTCCACACTGGCTGTGACGCTGAAACGGCGCCAGCGCTGGCCAACCTGCACCACTGGTGTGGCGTCTTGGAGAAGATCCTGACCGACGAGTTTACCGACAAGCCGCTTTCACCGCCCAAGTCCACCAGGTGCAAAGCAAGCCAGGAGCAGGAGCCGGTGGCGCAGCAGACTGCTGCCACAACAGAGACTGCCGTCACAACAGAGACTGCCGCTGCCCCAGCCACCGCCGCTGCCCCAGCCACCGCCGCCGCAGATGACATCACCACGCCTGCCGCAGCACTTGACGCAACTACACCGACGGCGACAGCGCCATCATCCAGCTTGTCTATGCCCGTAGCGCCTGCCAACTCACCTGCCACACCGCCCCCTGTCCTGCGGCGCTGCACTGAAGCCGAACGCGGCGCCTATCGCATCATCAGCATCACCGACACCGACGCCACCGTACGCAAACATGGCGACTCGATCATTCTCGGCTATAACGCCGACGTCCTGGCCAGCGCCAATTTCGTGCGTGGCATCCACGCAAACACTGGCGCAACCCCCGATGGCGCCACCGTTGCGCCTGCCATTGCCCGCCATGTCGAGCAATTTGGCTTTGCACCCACACGTCTCGTCTACGACCGTGCAGCAGGCACGCCCAAACACATTGCAGATGTCTATCGCGCCTCCGGGGGCAAGACGCAGCTTGTGGCGCGCCAGATCAATTACTCGCAGCGCCATGCGCTCTTTGGCCCTGCCGATTTCACCCTCGGCCCCCACGGCCTCACCTGTCCCAACGGCGTCTCCACCACGCGCGCCTATCGGGCGGGTGGCGCCGACGGCTTCAACTACCGCTTCCTTGCCAGCGACTGTCAGGGCTGCCCGCTCTGGAACAAATGTCGCAACGCCACAGCCAAACCCTCCAGCCATCGCACCGTCTTCATTTCCGACTACACGTTCCTCTACGCCGCTGAACTCGCCTATCTCGACAGCGAGGCGGCAAAAGCCGATTTTGCCTTCCGTTCCAACATCGAACGCCACATCGCTGCACTCACCCTGCACAACGGCGCTCGCCGTGCCATCTCCACCGGTCTGACCAGCGTCAACTTCCAACTGCACATGTCCGCCACCGCCTGCAACCTCAAGCGTTGGCACACCCTTACCCTGCTGCAGGAGCGCCAGGGCATCAAGGAGCGACCACCTTGTCCCACCAGCCTCTACCCGCCTCCCTGAGCGCACGCCTGCCTGCTTCTCTGCTGCTGGCGCACCATGCGCAGCTTTGCCGCGCCCAGATTTCAGCCCATTTCACCCGCCGCGCCCCACCGTCACCCAGCTCTCACTCGTGAACGTCGATTTGCGCTCCCAGCTGCACGCCTGAACCACCTTCTCTCCCCGAAAAAAACAGGTCGCGCGAAAGCGACCTGCCGACCCTGCCCTGAATTCTGCAACACTCTCCTTCCGAGGATTCATTGCCTTCCGGCCTCGCTGGCATCGGCGATCCAGAACGCACGGCGGCCAAGCCGTCTTAATCCCCTTCCGAGGATTCATTGCCTTCCGGCAAAATAATATGAGCACGTACCAAAAAATCAATCTTCCAAAGTCTTAATCCCCTTCCGAGGATTCATTGCCTTCCGGCATCGTCCAGCACCGAAGGTACGTCAGATGGAGCGACCACGTCTTAATCCCCTTCCGAGGATTCATTGCCTTCCGGCGAAAGGGAGGCCATCATGCTAACCGTCGATGAACTGTTCGTCTTAATCCCCTTCCGAGGATTCATTGCCTTCCGGCGATCAAGAACTTTACAGTAGCGGGGAGTCTCGCAGCCCGTCTTAATCCCCTTCCGAGGATTCATTGCCTTCCGGCCTTCCATGTAAGACATGTCTGCGCCGAAATCGACGATTCGTCTTAATCCCCTTCCGAGGATTCATTGCCTTCCGGCCCACGCTCTTTTCTTATCAACAACAGGAGACTCCATGAAAGGTCTTAATCCCCTTCCGAGGATTCATTGCCTTCCGGCATCATGACTATCAAGTTTTCACGCAATGGGAAAATGACCGTCTTAATCCCCTTCCGAGGATTCATTGCCTTCCGGCCTTGTAGGTAAATTCATCTAATGGATCATGGATCATACAAGTGTCTTAATCCCCTTCCGAGGATTCATTGCCTTCCGGCCCCTGGCGGCACAGGCTAACGGGCAAAGTACCAAATGGAAGTCTTAATCCCCTTCCGAGGATTCATTGCCTTCCGGCCTTACAACCGGCAGGCCGTGAGAACGGTGGAAGCGGCAGTCTTAATCCCCTTCCGAGGATTCATTGCCTTCCGGCCAATATTGGCGGGGATGCCCATTGTTCGCAAAGTCGCATAGGTCTTAATCCCCTTCCGAGGATTCATTGCCTTCCGGCCATCGACGATGCTCGACTGTCATTCCAGGCCAAAGGCATCAGTCTTAATCCCCTTCCGAGGATTCATTGCCTTCCGGCCGATCATCACATGGCGGCAGGCGTCGGATATGGTCACGGTCTTAATCCCCTTCCGAGGATTCATTGCCTTCCGGCCACCCCCACATACGTCACGATCCCCAATTGCAAAAATGTCTTAATCCCCTTCCGAGGATTCATTGCCTTCCGGCTTCGCCGCCAACATCAGATCAGTGTCGGAAATCATCGTCTTAATCCCCTTCCGAGGATTCATTGCCTTCCGGCCTATCCCCAAGGAGGGAATATGCTGAAAATCAGGAATTTCAAGTCTTAATCCCCTTCCGAGGATTCATTGCCTTCCGGCCATTCGCCGGTGACCGTGAGACACGTGAGACAACAGACAACGTCTTAATCCCCTTCCGAGGATTCATTGCCTTCCGGCGTTATCTAGAGCAAATTTATTATCAGGAGCACCCTCACGTCTTAATCCCCTTCCGAGGATTCATTGCCTTCCGGCAGAACTATGAATTTCTACGAAGTTCTCGACAAAGAGTTGTCTTAATCCCCTTCCGAGGATTCATTGCCTTCCGGCGGAAAGAACGAGATAACCGGCAGGCCGTGGAAGCCGGTGACGTCTTAATCCCCTTCCGAGGATTCATTGCCTTCCGGCCTAAGACAGGTTCAGCGCTGATTCCAGTTTACAAGTGGAAAGGTCTTAATCCCCTTCCGAGGATTCATTGCCTTCCGGCTTCTCCCAGCCCCGTCGCCAACCGAAGAATAATCCTTTGGTCTTAATCCCCTTCCGAGGATTCATTGCCTTCCGGCAAACTGGGTTGATTTGCATCTTCCGAAGGGAGTTGTGCCAAGGTCTTAATCCCCTTCCGAGGATTCATTGCCTTCCGGCGACAAGATTTTGGCGACGATAAAAAGTCGCAATCTGTACGTCTTAATCCCCTTCCGAGGATTCATTGCCTTCCGGCCGATGATGGCTGACTTGTACCGTTCGGTGGACAAGATTTTTGTCTTAATCCCCTTCCGAGGATTCATTGCCTTCCGGCCAACGGAGAATTCTGGCAGAGATGCGTTTGATGGTTGCAGAGTCTTAATCCCCTTCCGAGGATTCATTGCCTTCCGGCTGATGTTGATCGGCGCGGTGTTCGTTGTTGTTGTGCTTTTGGTCTTAATCCCCTTCCGAGGATTCATTGCCTTCCGGCCCAGTTCTTGCCGGGCCTGTTCTGTCGAGCAGGGCAAAAAGTCTTAATCCCCTTCCGAGGATTCATTGCCTTCCGGCTTGCCAGTCGTTTCCGACGGGTACGAAGTCGTCGCCAAATGTCTTAATCCCCTTCCGAGGATTCATTGCCTTCCGGCCAACGTGGTCAGCAAATTCAAACTGCCCGTTTTTCGTCTAGTCTTAATCCCCTTCCGAGGATTCATTGCCTTCCGGCTTGCGACTGACGCATTGGTTACGCATTTACTGCATATGAGAGTCTTAATCCCCTTCCGAGGATTCATTGCCTTCCGGCTTGAATTTTACCCGAGGGAGCGTCAGCAAGGGATATGCAACGTCTTAATCCCCTTCCGAGGATTCATTGCCTTCCGGCCGCTCGAGGAGGCCCTCAAAGAGATAGAGAGGATCAGAGGCGATGTCTTAATCCCCTTCCGAGGATTCATTGCCTTCCGGCTTGTCAACATCTCCCGGGTGCTCCAGCACCCGGAGGATTATGTCTTAATCCCCTTCCGAGGATTCATTGCCTTCCGGCAAAAAGCCCCTATTCTTCCCCCTACTTCAATTCCATCCTGAGTGAGTCTTAATCCCCTTCCGAGGATTCATTGCCTTCCGGCCCTAGTAATGGAGGCGAAGTGGCAGGCGCAGGCGGAGAAGGAGAAGGGTCTTAATCCCCTTCCGAGGATTCATTGCCTTCCGGCTATCTTCCCGCTGGTTTCGACCAGTGGGATTTGACAGATAATAGTCTTAATCCCCTTCCGAGGATTCATTGCCTTCCGGCGAAATATCCCATTTGGGTTCACCAGATGGGATTTGGTAAAGTCTTAATCCCCTTCCGAGGATTCATTGCCTTCCGGCCGTTCACGGCCTGATCATCCGCTACGACCACATCGTCATCGAGGTCTTAATCCCCTTCCGAGGATTCATTGCCTTCCGGCATCAAGCTCGCCCTTTTTGGGGAGCAGGGCGCAGAAGGAGCGTCTTAATCCCCTTCCGAGGATTCATTGCCTTCCGGCCTGGAAAGCGGCGAGGTGGTAAACATCCTCCGGGTTCTGGGTCTTAATCCCCTTCCGAGGATTCATTGCCTTCCGGCGCACCTGAAGGCGCGTATTGTTCGGACGGGATTCCGTTACAAGTCTTAATCCCCTTCCGAGGATTCATTGCCTTCCGGCTGGACAGCCTGAAGGATTTCCTGATGGGCTGCATGGAGATGGTCTTAATCCCCTTCCGAGGATTCATTGCCTTCCGGCCCCGCCACCAACCGAAGAATAATCCTTTGCCACAAATTCGTCTTAATCCCCTTCCGAGGATTCATTGCCTTCCGGCCTTCGAGCGCCTCATCGAGCTCACCTCTGAGACTCTTGAGTCTTAATCCCCTTCCGAGGATTCATTGCCTTCCGGCACAATATACGTTCAAAATTAACGGATCGATTTCTCTCTTTGGGTCTTAATCCCCTTCCGAGGATTCATTGCCTTCCGGCGGTGACGGCGAAGTACAATGGGTGGCGGTTGCACGAGATCGTCTTAATCCCCTTCCGAGGATTCATTGCCTTCCGGCGCCTGACCAGGCGCCACGTCTTGTTCCCACGCACCTTTTTTCCGTCTTAATCCCCTTCCGAGGATTCATTGCCTTCCGGCCGACCGCGGCAGGCTTTATCGTGGGCGCCTGGAAAGCAAGTCTTAATCCCCTTCCGAGGATTCATTGCCTTCCGGCAGGAAAAAGGGGGAAAAGGGAAGAGAGAAGGGAAGAAAGAGTCTTAATCCCCTTCCGAGGATTCATTGCCTTCCGGCCAGCTTTCGACGACGACGATGAACCTGGCGTCCTTCTCACCAGTCTTAATCCCCTTCCGAGGATTCATTGCCTTCCGGCATCATTTGACCTAGCGAGACGAGCTCCTTATTGCCGTGTCCGTCTTAATCCCCTTCCGAGGATTCATTGCCTTCCGGCAAATGGGCGGCCAAGTCAACCCTCAAAAAGTCTCGCGGCCGTCTTAATCCCCTTCCGAGGATTCATTGCCTTCCGGCGGTGGAGGCTACGATGTAGCCTCCACCAAAAAACTGAATAGGTCTTAATCCCCTTCCGAGGATTCATTGCCTTCCGGCCCAAGATAAAAATCAGCAGCGATTGGATGCCAACCGTCAGCGTGTCTTAATCCCCTTCCGAGGATTCATTGCCTTCCGGCAGAAGATCATTGAGTTGGCTTTGACCGACGAGATGATCGATATGTCTTAATCCCCTTCCGAGGATTCATTGCCTTCCGGCATATGTTGCTGGATGCGTTTCCAGATGCGGTGAAAAGTCTTAATCCCCTTCCGAGGATTCATTGCCTTCCGGCGCAACCTGTCCTTTGTTGAGGCGGCTGAGAAAGCGGGTCTTAATCCCCTTCCGAGGATTCATTGCCTTCCGGCGACGCAGCGTCTCTTTCGAGTGCTGCGCCCACGTGATCGAGTCTTAATCCCCTTCCGAGGATTCATTGCCTTCCGGCATCGTCCCCTCTCTTGGACAAATTTTTATTCTTTCTGAGTCTTAATCCCCTTCCGAGGATTCATTGCCTTCCGGCCTTTTAGTGTGAATGCCATAGTTAGCTCCCCTCCTCGGAGTCTTAATCCCCTTCCGAGGATTCATTGCCTTCCGGCGACTTCTTCAATCCACCGAAACCCGAACCGACATACAATGTCTTAATCCCCTTCCGAGGATTCATTGCCTTCCGGCTTTCAACCAGGAAACCAGCAGGTCATAGATACCTTCACGACCGTCTTAATCCCCTTCCGAGGATTCATTGCCTTCCGGCATGGTTTTCTGTTAGTAACAAGGAAGCGATGAATAAACTCGTCTTAATCCCCTTCCGAGGATTCATTGCCTTCCGGCACTCTTTGATCAGCCGCACCGCCGACCCGTCAGGTAGGTCTTAATCCCCTTCCGAGGATTCATTGCCTTCCGGCGGTACGTGGTCGTTTCCGTGCCGGGGGAAAGACCGGCAAAGTCTTAATCCCCTTCCGAGGATTCATTGCCTTCCGGCTGGCAAGGGGCGGAGTCGAACCGCCCTCCCCGTCACCGGGGTCTTAATCCCCTTCCGAGGATTCATTGCCTTCCGGCACAGATCACCAATCTTTCTCAATTCGTCTTCCCGAAGTTGGTCTTAATCCCCTTCCGAGGATTCATTGCCTTCCGGCTTTTCGACTGGATAGGCGAATCGAATTACCCGAATGTTGCTGTCTTAATCCCCTTCCGAGGATTCATTGCCTTCCGGCCTACAGACAAGACTAGAGTCGTCTATGGCCGGCGAGCGTCTTAATCCCCTTCCGAGGATTCATTGCCTTCCGGCCCATGATGATAGCGTGTGTAGAAACGACGTTCATGTCTTGAGTCTTAATCCCCTTCCGAGGATTCATTGCCTTCCGGCTCAAAAAAGGAAGGCTATCATGACCGTCGAAGAGCTATTCGTCTTAATCCCCTTCCGAGGATTCATTGCCTTCCGGCGGAACTTCAGTGGAAGGATGATTACGTCAACGGATTGACGGTCTTAATCCCCTTCCGAGGATTCATTGCCTTCCGGCGGCTACGATGTGAGCCTCCGCCGCACAATCGAACAGCCGCGTCTTAATCCCCTTCCGAGGATTCATTGCCTTCCGGCATGTTGTTCTGTCTGACAACTTCGCCGCGCTCGAAAGCGGGTCTTAATCCCCTTCCGAGGATTCATTGCCTTCCGGCCGTTTGCTGCTCAGCGACGAGCAATTGGCTAAAACAGTCGCGTCTTAATCCCCTTCCGAGGATTCATTGCCTTCCGGCATCAATGACGGCGGGAGCGCCCAATCGAAAACAGAATGTCTTAATCCCCTTCCGAGGATTCATTGCCTTCCGGCCCATTTACGGCTATGGGTTCCAAAGAAACCAGAGGAAAACGCTAGTCTTAATCCCCTTCCGAGGATTCATTGCCTTCCGGCAAATTAGACACCGTCAAGGTGAATGGCTATGCGGAGACCGGGTCTTAATCCCCTTCCGAGGATTCATTGCCTTCCGGCATCCGCCAATGAAAGATACGCCATCATTTGAGGAGTGAGAGAGTCTTAATCCCCTTCCGAGGATTCATTGCCTTCCGGCAGACGCCCTCGATCAATGCAGGGAGTGGCAACAGCACTGGTCTTAATCCCCTTCCGAGGATTCATTGCCTTCCGGCTCAGGTGCGAGCGGCGTGCTGGACGAAAAAACGGCGAAGGAGTTGTCTTAATCCCCTTCCGAGGATTCATTGCCTTCCGGCTCAGGAGGCAAACGGCTGGGAGGCCGGCCGCCTGTTGGAAGGGTCTTAATCCCCTTCCGAGGATTCATTGCCTTCCGGCGAGCCATCCTTGGGGGATCGCAAGGTGGAACAGAAGCCTTGGGTCTTAATCCCCTTCCGAGGATTCATTGCCTTCCGGCGTGGTTCGACCGCTGGCGCTTCTGGCGCTGTCAATTCCGTCTTAATCCCCTTCCGAGGATTCATTGCCTTCCGGCCGACTCCGCCCCTTGCCAATACCCACCAACGCTGGGTTGGGTCTTAATCCCCTTCCGAGGATTCATTGCCTTCCGGCCGTCGTGTACGTCAATGGGCTATACTGGCATGAGAAGTGTCTTAATCCCCTTCCGAGGATTCATTGCCTTCCGGCCGGCGATCAGCCGGTCATGGGCCTCCCTTTCGGGAGACCGTCTTAATCCCCTTCCGAGGATTCATTGCCTTCCGGCCATGCTTTTCAATGATTTGCTCGACTACGCAGACCGGAAGTCTTAATCCCCTTCCGAGGATTCATTGCCTTCCGGCGCTCTTCATTCATGCGGTCTTCGTCTTCTTGCGTCGCTTTGTCTTAATCCCCTTCCGAGGATTCATTGCCTTCCGGCCGGGGCTGGAAGTTGGCGTAGACGTTGGCATTGCTTCCCTGCGTCTTAATCCCCTTCCGAGGATTCATTGCCTTCCGGCCACACATAGCGTACTCGGATCAATACGCGAGGCAGTTAGTGGTCTTAATCCCCTTCCGAGGATTCATTGCCTTCCGGCACTCATCGCGTTAAGCTCTGCCTTCAGCGCAATGTTTTCCCGTCTTAATCCCCTTCCGAGGATTCATTGCCTTCCGGCAGGACGAACTCGCGATGGTTCGCACCAAAAACGACAGTCTTAATCCCCTTCCGAGGATTCATTGCCTTCCGGCGATATCGCACGCTTATCGAGCCGGCTATGCTTGCCGAGGCTGGTCTTAATCCCCTTCCGAGGATTCATTGCCTTCCGGCTTGTCAACGTCCGCATACTCCCTGTGAAGAGCGTTAATTTGCGTCTTAATCCCCTTCCGAGGATTCATTGCCTTCCGGCTTCCTTCATTGTCCCTCCTCGTCGGCACTGGGGCCATATCGGTCTTAATCCCCTTCCGAGGATTCATTGCCTTCCGGCTCAAGTGTGGCGTACAAGCAGCAGTCGGACGCCAAACTCTGCGTCTTAATCCCCTTCCGAGGATTCATTGCCTTCCGGCCGGACGGAACTACAACCATTAGTCTATCCAGCAACAACTGGTCTTAATCCCCTTCCGAGGATTCATTGCCTTCCGGCTATTGCCGAAAACGGAGAAGTCGACCTGCGAGGCCTACGTCTTAATCCCCTTCCGAGGATTCATTGCCTTCCGGCATTTCAAGTCGTAACATTGATTGTGGCCAATCTCACAGGGGCGGTCTTAATCCCCTTCCGAGGATTCATTGCCTTCCGGCCGGTCGATTGGTGTGGGCAGGTAAGGCAAGCGGCGAACGTCTTAATCCCCTTCCGAGGATTCATTGCCTTCCGGCAGAGCTATACCCTCACCAGGCACGCGGCGTTTGGTTTTTGGTCTTAATCCCCTTCCGAGGATTCATTGCCTTCCGGCCTCCCTAACCTAGCCCGGTACAGAAAGAGGGCGTTGAACGAAGTCTTAATCCCCTTCCGAGGATTCATTGCCTTCCGGCATCAAATCCACCTGTTCCTTACGCGAAATCCATCAGACTCGTCTTAATCCCCTTCCGAGGATTCATTGCCTTCCGGCTTTGCGGCTGCCTTTCTTTCCCCCGGCACTAGAGCGTTTTCGTCTTAATCCCCTTCCGAGGATTCATTGCCTTCCGGCCGCTTTCGTCGTGCTCAAGCCGCGCCGCAATAGTGAAGTGAAAGTCTTAATCCCCTTCCGAGGATTCATTGCCTTCCGGCGTGTTAGTAGGGAGGACAATGCGGATAAGCCGAGCGTCATCGGTCTTAATCCCCTTCCGAGGATTCATTGCCTTCCGGCCAGAAGAATGGCTGGCCTGCTACCGAGGCTTAGCTCGTTTAGTCTTAATCCCCTTCCGAGGATTCATTGCCTTCCGGCCAGGGTACAGGCGGCTTTCCCCAGATCAGACAGACTCAGTCTTAATCCCCTTCCGAGGATTCATTGCCTTCCGGCCAACGATTCCAGCTTCGTGGTGCTGGAGACGCCCTCCATCAGTCTTAATCCCCTTCCGAGGATTCATTGCCTTCCGGCTAACAAAGAAGTATTCGTTTAGCGCCGCGCATTTCTTGAATGTCTTAATCCCCTTCCGAGGATTCATTGCCTTCCGGCGTCGTCAACGCATCCAGTTTGTCTGTGGGCAACGTCAACGTCGTCTTAATCCCCTTCCGAGGATTCATTGCCTTCCGGCCCACCTTTCGTCTTGCGTTCCTTAATGAAGTTCATCAAGTTGTCTTAATCCCCTTCCGAGGATTCATTGCCTTCCGGCCGTGCACGCTCCCTGTCAATCTTGCTCTTGAACTTCCGAAAGTCTTAATCCCCTTCCGAGGATTCATTGCCTTCCGGCGAACGGTTCCGGCATCTTGAGCGCCCTTTTTGGAAACAGTCTTAATCCCCTTCCGAGGATTCATTGCCTTCCGGCCAATCGACTCATCGAGAATCACGAGATCCCATTGTTGTTGGTCTTAATCCCCTTCCGAGGATTCATTGCCTTCCGGCGTGAACGTGCGGGAAGCGCGAATCGTGGCGCCTACGGTGCGTCTTAATCCCCTTCCGAGGATTCATTGCCTTCCGGCTAAAGACAGTATTGTCGAGTTGTTCAACTCAACAATCAATTTGTCTTAATCCCCTTCCGAGGATTCATTGCCTTCCGGCTATTCAAGCGTCGCGTGAGAAAGGACTGACGATGCCAGGTGTCTTAATCCCCTTCCGAGGATTCATTGCCTTCCGGCGAACACGCGTCCCCAAAGGGCGCGCGTTCCGTTGCACGTCTTAATCCCCTTCCGAGGATTCATTGCCTTCCGGCAATCGCTTGCGGGTTGGACGAGCGCGAAGCAGTCAGAACAAGTCTTAATCCCCTTCCGAGGATTCATTGCCTTCCGGCAATATCTATCATCGTGGTTATGCGGAGACGGCGGATACGGTCTTAATCCCCTTCCGAGGATTCATTGCCTTCCGGCTCGAAGAGGGCGCCTTTGTCGTCACCAAACGGCCCTCCGAGTCTTAATCCCCTTCCGAGGATTCATTGCCTTCCGGCGGATATGGTACGCATAGATAGTCGCTTCCGACCTCTGTCTTAATCCCCTTCCGAGGATTCATTGCCTTCCGGCTACTTTTTCAACAACTTGATGGCTTCACCTTTGCTTATTTCGTCTTAATCCCCTTCCGAGGATTCATTGCCTTCCGGCCTTGTCGTCGAAAGACACCGTAACGCGCCCGTCTGCGTACAGTCTTAATCCCCTTCCGAGGATTCATTGCCTTCCGGCAGTCTGGATGGATTGATGTCACTGGCGTCAACATTCCAGTCTTAATCCCCTTCCGAGGATTCATTGCCTTCCGGCACAATTCGTGGTTAGAGGGGACCTCGCGGCTCTGTCAAGGTCTTAATCCCCTTCCGAGGATTCATTGCCTTCCGGCCGCGTTTATACTGTCCGTAAACCCATCCCAGCCAGTTAAGTCTTAATCCCCTTCCGAGGATTCATTGCCTTCCGGCCCGTGGGCGGTCTTGATCGATATGCATAGCTAAGGAGGTGGGTCTTAATCCCCTTCCGAGGATTCATTGCCTTCCGGCGGTTCGCAAGCGGCGTGCACGAGGAGTACGTAATAGGTTCAGGTCTTAATCCCCTTCCGAGGATTCATTGCCTTCCGGCGACATGTTGACCATGCGCGTGCTGATTTCGTCGATGGTTGCGTCTTAATCCCCTTCCGAGGATTCATTGCCTTCCGGCACGACAGCGCCGAAAAGTGTGAAGGTGGCATCTATGTATACGTCTTAATCCCCTTCCGAGGATTCATTGCCTTCCGGCCAAGCGGCGAACGCAGCGTGGAGAGTTGGGCCATCGCGCGCAGTCTTAATCCCCTTCCGAGGATTCATTGCCTTCCGGCTTTTCAGCGGCGCTTAACTCCAGACTATTGTAAGCATCCATGGTCTTAATCCCCTTCCGAGGATTCATTGCCTTCCGGCCACCTAAAGCCAGTGTGAGCCTCCGCCTCGAAGGTCACGTAATGTCTTAATCCCCTTCCGAGGATTCATTGCCTTCCGGCGATGATCATGGTCTGACCGATCGCCATGATGCCGATGGTGGTCTTAATCCCCTTCCGAGGATTCATTGCCTTCCGGCGCGTGCCGATTCCGGCACGTTTCAACTCCATTGGCACTTTAGTCTTAATCCCCTTCCGAGGATTCATTGCCTTCCGGCCAGAGGCCAGGCGGCAGGCGGAGCAAAAGGAGGAGAAGGAGTCTTAATCCCCTTCCGAGGATTCATTGCCTTCCGGCACGCGCAAATCTACATCCGACGGGCTGCAAATAAAGGCGTCTTAATCCCCTTCCGAGGATTCATTGCCTTCCGGCCACGTAAATGGCGGAGGTGTTATGTATAACGCTTCCGCCATTGTCTTAATCCCCTTCCGAGGATTCATTGCCTTCCGGCACAATAAAGAACGTAAAAGTTCATGGCGACATCGCCGCGTCTTAATCCCCTTCCGAGGATTCATTGCCTTCCGGCGGAGGGGCGACAGGAAGGTTGTCTCCCCTCACAAGAGTCTTAATCCCCTTCCGAGGATTCATTGCCTTCCGGCAGACAGCAGGAGGACAAAATAATTTTTATCCCATATGACGGCGTCTTAATCCCCTTCCGAGGATTCATTGCCTTCCGGCGAATATGGTGGAGGTCAGATCTCCACTTGGTACTTCGCGCGTTAGTCTTAATCCCCTTCCGAGGATTCATTGCCTTCCGGCAATCAGGCGAGGCTGGGTAGCTTCCCGAGCCGGGAAGGACGGTCTTAATCCCCTTCCGAGGATTCATTGCCTTCCGGCCCAGGAAACGAATAGTGGGCATCCAGATCGCCAATCGTGCGTCTTAATCCCCTTCCGAGGATTCATTGCCTTCCGGCCAAAACCAGCAATACGTCCGCCGTCGCCAGCAACAGCCAGCGTCTTAATCCCCTTCCGAGGATTCATTGCCTTCCGGCAAGTACATCAATGACGGCGGGAGCGCCCAATCGAAAACAGTCTTAATCCCCTTCCGAGGATTCATTGCCTTCCGGCTGCCTGTCATCGCAGTCGAGTGGACGGAAACAAGAGATGCAATTGGTCTTAATCCCCTTCCGAGGATTCATTGCCTTCCGGCACTGGCCCGCAAAGGGAGTGGCGGCGGAAGAGATCGTCTTAATCCCCTTCCGAGGATTCATTGCCTTCCGGCTAAACGACCACCTGGTCGTTCAGGCGGGCAAGTAGATTAGTCTTAATCCCCTTCCGAGGATTCATTGCCTTCCGGCAAGGGGAACCGCCGGAGACGGTCACCGCACGGTATGAGTGTCTTAATCCCCTTCCGAGGATTCATTGCCTTCCGGCACATTTCAGGCTTGAGGGTCTGAATGACATATTCCCGTCTTAATCCCCTTCCGAGGATTCATTGCCTTCCGGCGTTGGCAGAGGCCTCATCTCTCTTCGGGGCGTTGTGTCTTAATCCCCTTCCGAGGATTCATTGCCTTCCGGCCATCCGGCGGTAAAACCGAGGCCGCCGGGTGGTGCGATCAGTCTTAATCCCCTTCCGAGGATTCATTGCCTTCCGGCCCAGATGCGTGTCCTGCCCTTCCGTCCATATTCTAAGTCTTAATCCCCTTCCGAGGATTCATTGCCTTCCGGCACAGGGTAATTGGGTCTGGTGATGGTGCGACGGTGATTGCGTCTTAATCCCCTTCCGAGGATTCATTGCCTTCCGGCTTGTCGGCCAGATCCCACCGGTCAAAATCGATGGGGAGGTGTCTTAATCCCCTTCCGAGGATTCATTGCCTTCCGGCTAAAAACACGACCCTTCCTGTTATCCTTCACCTTCACAAACGTCTTAATCCCCTTCCGAGGATTCATTGCCTTCCGGCTACTCTTGTTCTCCCAGCCCCGCCGCCAACCGAAGAATAAGTCTTAATCCCCTTCCGAGGATTCATTGCCTTCCGGCTAGATGGCATTGCGATAATCTGATCGCATGTCGTCGATCCGTCTTAATCCCCTTCCGAGGATTCATTGCCTTCCGGCTAAACGATTCAACATCGAAACGTTCAATGTGGAAGTTTAGGTCTTAATCCCCTTCCGAGGATTCATTGCCTTCCGGCTGGTCGTTCGGGTTGGCAAGTAAATTAACTTGTCATTTCAGTCTTAATCCCCTTCCGAGGATTCATTGCCTTCCGGCCGAATACAATGCAGCTGACGTTGTGGCCAGTTTGTACTCTCGTCTTAATCCCCTTCCGAGGATTCATTGCCTTCCGGCATTTCGACCGGTGGGAGTTGGTAGGCTGAACGACGGGGAGGGTCTTAATCCCCTTCCGAGGATTCATTGCCTTCCGGCTAGGTTTCCTAACCTTTCAACGTCAAACAATTCGACCAGTAATGTCTTAATCCCCTTCCGAGGATTCATTGCCTTCCGGCGCACTCATGGTGGAGGCTACGATGTAGCCTCCACCAAAAAAAACGTCTTAATCCCCTTCCGAGGATTCATTGCCTTCCGGCGTTCTTGTGGTGGACAGGGTAATTGGGTCTGGTGATGGTGCGTCTTAATCCCCTTCCGAGGATTCATTGCCTTCCGGCTTTGTATCATTCACGGCGCTTTTAGCGCTGTGGGTGATCTCGTCTTAATCCCCTTCCGAGGATTCATTGCCTTCCGGCGGAACAATGGAATCTGGACGCTACAATCCAGGATCGCATGAATGGTCTTAATCCCCTTCCGAGGATTCATTGCCTTCCGGCATAATGTTGCGTGTCCGCCCCCTTGAAGAGATAGATAAAGTCTTAATCCCCTTCCGAGGATTCATTGCCTTCCGGCCCTGGCAAGCCAGGTCGCCGCCGTCAGCGTAATGATAGCGTCTTAATCCCCTTCCGAGGATTCATTGCCTTCCGGCACTTCCGCCCAGCACGCGTTGAGCGCGTGCTGGTGTCAGTCTTAATCCCCTTCCGAGGATTCATTGCCTTCCGGCTGCATCCTTTTGGTTTTTTTCGTCGTGATCGCCCTGGTCTTGTCTTAATCCCCTTCCGAGGATTCATTGCCTTCCGGCGGAGCCAACCCTGGACGACGCATTGAATGACTATGCGTCTTAATCCCCTTCCGAGGATTCATTGCCTTCCGGCCGAGGTCTCCCGAGACCTTGAACTTTTTGATTTTTAGCATGAGTCTTAATCCCCTTCCGAGGATTCATTGCCTTCCGGCATTGCCCGCCAGAACTGGACGGTGAGCATCAGATGTGCTACGTCTTAATCCCCTTCCGAGGATTCATTGCCTTCCGGCCATTTCGGGAGTTGGAATAGTCAATGTAGTAGTGTTTCGTCTTAATCCCCTTCCGAGGATTCATTGCCTTCCGGCGCGCTTTGGTCATACATGTGGTGGGGCGGAGAGGAAAGTCTTAATCCCCTTCCGAGGATTCATTGCCTTCCGGCACAAAAGCGGCGACCGGCGGCTCCCGACGCTGGTCGCTTGTAGTCTTAATCCCCTTCCGAGGATTCATTGCCTTCCGGCCAAGGGTGTAAAAGTCTCTGGGAACATCGCCGCTCTGTCGGTCTTAATCCCCTTCCGAGGATTCATTGCCTTCCGGCGAAATCCCCCCGGATTTCGACCAGTGGGAATTAAAGGACTGTCTTAATCCCCTTCCGAGGATTCATTGCCTTCCGGCACGAGATGGGAAAGCCAGCCGGACGGCGTGTCGCCATGGAACGTCTTAATCCCCTTCCGAGGATTCATTGCCTTCCGGCGAGTATCGGCGAAAAACCGGCTGGTAGGGGGAAAAAACTGTCTTAATCCCCTTCCGAGGATTCATTGCCTTCCGGCCGCCATCCTCCACAGCGACGATACGCCAAAAGGCGTAGGTCTTAATCCCCTTCCGAGGATTCATTGCCTTCCGGCATGGGCGGACACACAGTTATCCGCCCTGTAGAAAACCCATCCGTCTTAATCCCCTTCCGAGGATTCATTGCCTTCCGGCCGAAGCAGTCAAAGCGGCGCTTAGCCACTGATGAACAATCGGTCTTAATCCCCTTCCGAGGATTCATTGCCTTCCGGCGGGCCGCCTTTGTTTGGAAGAAAAATTTACGAATGGGAGGAGGTCTTAATCCCCTTCCGAGGATTCATTGCCTTCCGGCCACGTAAATGGCGGAGGCGTTATGTATAACGCTTCCGCCATGTCTTAATCCCCTTCCGAGGATTCATTGCCTTCCGGCAGACAAGGGTTCGCAAGGGGCCGGCTACATCAAATACATGGGTCTTAATCCCCTTCCGAGGATTCATTGCCTTCCGGCTCAGGATGCCATTAAATGGATTCAGAAGATACCTGAAAATAGTCTTAATCCCCTTCCGAGGATTCATTGCCTTCCGGCCATAAGGATTCACCTCCTTTCGGTGACTAGCGCTCATGGTCTTAATCCCCTTCCGAGGATTCATTGCCTTCCGGCACAACGGTTGCGATGCGAGGAGTGGTTTCACTCGCCCAGTTTGTCTTAATCCCCTTCCGAGGATTCATTGCCTTCCGGCAGTAAAGAGGCGGAGTGGGAGGCGCGCCTCTTCTCCGGTGGTCTTAATCCCCTTCCGAGGATTCATTGCCTTCCGGCAAAAATGTTCTGCGCTGGGAAAGCGCACGATTGGCGATCGTCTTAATCCCCTTCCGAGGATTCATTGCCTTCCGGCCTTAACGATGTCAACGCTTGTTGGATCCACCCCGACCCAGGTCTTAATCCCCTTCCGAGGATTCATTGCCTTCCGGCCTGAGGAGTGGGTCGATGAGTCAGATGAAAGTGGCCGTAAAGTCTTAATCCCCTTCCGAGGATTCATTGCCTTCCGGCCTAAGACGATTTCTTGCAGCATATCCGCGAGCGGATGGCGCAGTCTTAATCCCCTTCCGAGGATTCATTGCCTTCCGGCATTTTCGAGCTTTCGACGACGACGATGAACCTGGCGTCCGTCTTAATCCCCTTCCGAGGATTCATTGCCTTCCGGCGCAGTACTTCTACTGGTAGTGTTCACGGCACTTTTAGTGTCGTGTCTTAATCCCCTTCCGAGGATTCATTGCCTTCCGGCCGGAGAACAGCATCCAGGAGGCTCTGGCGATGGCGATTGTCTTAATCCCCTTCCGAGGATTCATTGCCTTCCGGCGAAAGCGATGTCATCGTCGTTGACACAGACACAGACGTTTAGTCTTAATCCCCTTCCGAGGATTCATTGCCTTCCGGCTGCCGATGACGGCGGCGATTTATGAGCATGAGCGTCATAAGTCTTAATCCCCTTCCGAGGATTCATTGCCTTCCGGCGGAGACACAAACTCTGGTCAGACGTACAATACCCGTCTCAAGTCTTAATCCCCTTCCGAGGATTCATTGCCTTCCGGCGTGCACGTCTCGATCATGAGCGCTAGTCGCCAGAAAGGAGGGTCTTAATCCCCTTCCGAGGATTCATTGCCTTCCGGCCGAAATAATCCCAAGCGTACATGTAACTTGTACCAATTGTCTTAATCCCCTTCCGAGGATTCATTGCCTTCCGGCTAATTATACTGGTGAGCTGGAAGAGGATAGTCTGATTCCCGTCTTAATCCCCTTCCGAGGATTCATTGCCTTCCGGCAGAGTTCAGCCCTTCGCAATCCAGAGTAATAGAGGATGAGTCTTAATCCCCTTCCGAGGATTCATTGCCTTCCGGCCTCTGCACGTCAGTCAACATAGTCCACCTCTACCCAAGAAAGTCTTAATCCCCTTCCGAGGATTCATTGCCTTCCGGCCGGTGGACAACCACCAGGTTGTCACGGGGGTGAGCCTGTCTTAATCCCCTTCCGAGGATTCATTGCCTTCCGGCGGGCCGGCCACTGCCCTGTTGCGCACAAAGAATACCACAAATGTCTTAATCCCCTTCCGAGGATTCATTGCCTTCCGGCTGGGTAATCAAAACCGACATCATCAACATCAACGCGTTGCGTCTTAATCCCCTTCCGAGGATTCATTGCCTTCCGGCTATTCTAGTGTGGCGGGCAAGAAACGTTTCATTGTGCCCTTGGAGGGTCTTAATCCCCTTCCGAGGATTCATTGCCTTCCGGCTACAATTCTTTTGGGCGACCATCTGGTCGTTCAGGTGTCTTAATCCCCTTCCGAGGATTCATTGCCTTCCGGCGGAGTTTATTTTCCATATATACCCCTCATCGTAAACCACATGTCTTAATCCCCTTCCGAGGATTCATTGCCTTCCGGCTGCGAATATGGAATGGGTGGACATGGAGGGGGCGACATTAGTCTTAATCCCCTTCCGAGGATTCATTGCCTTCCGGCAGTGTCGTCGTTGCTGACGACTTCGCCGCTCTGTCGAGTCTTAATCCCCTTCCGAGGATTCATTGCCTTCCGGCGCGGGATCCAGTTAGCCACATAATTGATTGCAGCTTCTTCGGTCTTAATCCCCTTCCGAGGATTCATTGCCTTCCGGCATTGCGCGGGGGCTGGGCGTGCTCTTGTTCATTGGCGGCGTCGGTCTTAATCCCCTTCCGAGGATTCATTGCCTTCCGGCCTGTAAAAAGCCAGAACGTGCGCTTTGAATTTGTTGGTCTTAATCCCCTTCCGAGGATTCATTGCCTTCCGGCGAAAGAATCATCACGTCCGTCCAAAAGAGATATGATTCCAGTCTTAATCCCCTTCCGAGGATTCATTGCCTTCCGGCGATGCACAGGCGCAAATGTTTGATTCGTACTTGAGAGGCAGGTCTTAATCCCCTTCCGAGGATTCATTGCCTTCCGGCGTTGGTTGGAGACGGAAACCCGGCAGCGAGTGGACGTGCGTCTTAATCCCCTTCCGAGGATTCATTGCCTTCCGGCCCCCGTCACCAAACATAGGGTGGGCGCTACATTCAATTCTACCAGAGCGCCCCACAAATGCCAATTTGTACAATGTCAGCCCTGTTTTCTCACCCAATCTGCGCTGCCTTGCTCCCACCGCCCATCCTCCCCCGAAGACCCCTCTGCGCAAGGCCTGTGGTGCGACGGTCGCTCAGGCGGTCTTCGAAATGTATGCACGATTTTTTGGAAGACGTGGTGTGTGCAGCGAGACGCACCACGCCCCAATGTACGCTAGATTATCAACAACCCTGGCTCCTCGATCGGCTGCGCTAACCCCATGCGCTCGATGACGCTCTGGCAATCGTCACACAAGCGATAGAAACGCACGCTGTCTTCACGCTCTTCGATCAGCTTCTGCAAACGCTGACGCAGCTTTTCCAGGTTGGCAGGCGTGATGTAGCACTCGAACACCGAACGTTGCACCCGTTGCCCGCCAAAGTCCAGCAGCAATTTCGCCGTCTTCAGGCGCCGGCGGTCATCCACAATATCGTAGCTGATGATGACAAACTGCCTGCCCTTCATTTTGCCAGAAACGGACGGTACGGCGCCGCAGCGCCGCTTGGGTCCAACGCACGCGCCAGTGCATACGCCTGCAACAGAAAGAGGCGACGATAGTTGACCTGCTCTCCGCTGTCGGGATGCTTGAACTGTTGGGTGAAACGCGTCTCCAGCTCGCGCACAAACAGACGCACCCCCTCCGGCGCCAGCACGATCGGACGCTCATCTTCCTCGCCTGGACGGAAATGCTCTGCTTTGATAATGCCGTTGTTCAAGCAACGCAGCACCACCGAATCGACAATCAGCGGACGGAACTCCTCCATCAGGTCGAGCGCCAGGCTGGGGCGATTATACTCCAGCCGATGCAAGAAGCCAACGTAGGGGTCGAGGCCAGCCGTCAACACTGCGCTCAGCACATTCTGCAGCAACACTGTGTAGCCAAAGCTGAGCAGCACATTCACCGGGTCGGTCGGCGGCCGCCGCACGCGCCCCTCGAAGCGCCAGGGCGGTTGCAGCAATGCCTTCCACACCCCGAAATAGATCGCCGTGCCCTGACCCTCCACGCCCATCAGGCTGTTGTGCGCCGTTGTGCGCGTCGTGCGCTGCAACTGCTGATCCACCCCGATCGCCGCCAGGTGAATCGTCTCCGACTCCAGCCGCCGCGCATAGCGCTGCAAGAACACCTTGATGTTGTGCAGCTTGCCATAGACCATCTGCTGCGCCAGTTTCAGCGAGATCGCCAGATCCTGGCTGCACAACACCTGGTTGACGCGCAGCGCGCCGTGTCCGCCCGTTGCGCCTACCAGCCGGCCATAGAAGCGCCCCTCCTCACTCAGCAGCACTACCTCCACGCCCTCATCCAGCAACAGCCGCAGCGCCGGCGTCGTCACCTGGATATTGCCAAAGAGCACCACCTGGCTCACCTGGATCACCGCCACCTGCGCCAGCGTCTCGCCGTCCTTGCTCACAATGATCCGCCGCCCGTCTCGGTTCAGCTTCGCTCCCTGTTCGATCACATAGAGTGGACTTTTCATAATCCTCCTGCGGTGAAGAGTGGAGATTGGAGAGTAGAAGGCGGAAATTAGAGGGCGGAGGTTCCCCGCCTGGGCGTTCTGGACGTGAATCTCCAATCTCCTGATCTCTAATCTCCTACTCTCCCAACTTCCTCCTCCTCGCCTGCCCCATGCCTGTCGCCGTCTGCACACCGACGCCGCCGTAGAGCGCAAACTCCGCCAGCATGTTCATCACGCCCAGCCAGTAGCGGTCGCCCGCCAGCGCGCGGTAGGTCGCCTGCCCCACCGCGCCGATACGCAGACCCTGATGCTTCTGCTCCACGGCGCGGCTCTCCAATCGAAAACGGCTGATCGCCATCACCTCCTCGCCATACTTGCGCATCTCCGGGCTGAGCACCACCGGGCTGAAGGCGTTCCACCGTTCGACCAGGCTGCCAAAGACCAGGCCGGGCAGCGGCAGCGGCGCCGTCATCTCCTTCGACTTAAACGCAGTCGGCGCGGCAAACTCCAGCGTCACCTGGCGGTCGAGCTGGTCGGCGCGCGCCAGTTGCGTCGCCGCCAGCGCCTCGTAGGTCGTTCGCCCGCTCCAACCGTGGCGCGCCGGATCGCAGATCGCTTCCTGCACAGCGAAGCGATTGCCGTCCAATTCCCATTCGGCAGGCGGCGCGTCAAGCAACACCTGCGCCAGCCCGGCGCTCACCTCCGGCGTCAGCCCGGTCATGCGCACATAGACCGGCGTATCGGCGCGCACCGTCATGCTGCCGGCGCTCGCCTGCACACCCATCAGGCTGGAACAGGTCAGCGGTTTGGGACCATCGCCCTGATGGATGCGCTGCGCCAACGCTGTATCGGCGCGCCCAAGCTGCGCCAGCGTCGCCGCATAGTTGGCGCGTCCGACAAAGGCTGGCAGCGTCACATCCTTCGCCGCAACCAGGGTCAACACAATTGAGATCAACATTCGTTCCTCCCCTCTTGCCAGTGAACATGGGCTTGGCCGGTGCACATGGGCTTATTGCTCGCCAGGATAACAATTCCAGGACCTACGCATTTAGCTCAGCAACCTTCCTGGAAGCTCTCAGCTTCCAGGAAGGTGACACAATAGAATCTGCGTAAGCCCAAAATTCATCCGTCACGAGCCATGCGTGACCGGTGATGCATGACTCGTGACGGATAGCGATATCACCAGCCAAACAAGCAATCAGTCGTAGCGTTGGCGCCGCGCCGCCTCGCGCAACGCCTGCAAGTCCAGAATCTCCGCCACCTCATAGCGCCGTGGCACACTCCCCGCCACCGGCCGCGTGCGCACCACCGGCGGAAAGTAGCCCATGCGCCCATGCAACTCCGCCAACAGCACCGCCGCAATGAAATTGAGCGACGGCAGGATCACCAGCAGCGGCTCGCCCTGCCACTGCGCCGGCGTCAGAGCGAGCGTCGCCATGAGTGCAGCCAGCTGCGGAGCAAAGGGCTGCTGCTCGTCGAACTGCGTCTGTAGCTGGCGCAGGTCGGTGATCGGCTGCCCGGTCAGCGCCTCGATCTGGCTGCGCTGTGCATCGGTCAGCGGGTGGGAAAAATTCAACACCAACATTGCGCTTCCCTTCTGCTCAATTGTCTTCCGAAGCCATCGCCGCAAAATCGCCGAGGTCGATCCACTTGCCGACATCCGTACTCAGCAACAACTTGCCAGTCTCATCCGGCAAATCCACCGCAAAGGCGATGCGCACAAAATTGCCCGGATTGACATCGGTGAAGAGGCTGCTCAAGCCGCCATATTGCCACTGGGCATAGCCGCTGGCGGTGCCGCTCGTGCCGTAGACTTTGCCCGCCTGGTCGGTGACCCACGGATCGATGTTGCGATCGAAATAATCCGTGCCGCTTTGCAGGTTTGTCGCATCGATCACGACCACCAGATAGTGCCCCATGGCGACATGGGAGTTGCTGTAGAAATAGACCGCTTTACGCTTGTGCACCTCCGAGACCTTGAAGCGCCAGCCGCCCGCCTCGATCTCCTGGCCGATGGGCACGATGCTGGACGCGGCGCTGCCTGTGCTGCCCTGGCTGCCCTGGGCGCCGGTGTCCGGCGCGGCGCTGGCGCCCTGTCCTGTCGGCGCCGCCGTCGGTGGCGCCGGTATATCGGTCGCCACCGGCAAATTATCCGGCGCGCCGTCGACCAGGAACGCCGCGATCCAGGCGCCGTCGGCAAGTTGGAGCCAGTCACCGGCCTGATTGCGCGCCGTCGCCTCCAGCACATCGCCAGCCTTCACCGCCCCAACGACGGGGAAGCCCGTGCCCGGACCGCCGCGCAGGTTGGCGTTGCGGTTTGCAACTGTCGCACCGGGGCGGCGTGGATTGCTCACCTCACCCAACTGAATATCGAGCGCCTTGATGCTGGGAATCGTGACCTGATTGCCGAGCACCGCCGTGTACTTCTGCAAGCCTTCGACCACGCCCCACACGGTGATGATGTCATCCTCCAGAAAGCGCTGCGTCCCCTGGTAATCGACCCAGATCGGATCATCCCAGAAGCCGTAGCTGCCCTTCGTCACCGCCACGCGCAGGATATAGCCGGCGTCGCCCTCGTCACAGAAGATCAGGCACTCCTTTTCCTGCACCTGCAGCACTTCGCCGACATAGCGCACCGTCGCGCCGACATAGCGTTCGTTATAGCGGAAGAGCTCTTCGTAGGGAATCGTCACTGCCTGCGCCTTGGCGTCGTCCAGGCTGGAGAGCACAGGGGTGGGCGTAAGCGTCGGCGTGGCGGGCGCGGCGCCGGGTGCAGCAGGCGCCGCGCTGGCAGCGTCGCCGCGTGGCGCCTTCGTCACCGCGCCGAGCGTCACCGACGGGTCGCTCACGCGCACGCCCACCCCCGTCTGCCCGACCGAAATCGTCAGCGTAAAGGTTCGGCTGCCCACCGTAATCGGCACAAGATAGTCGTCGTTGGCGTGCGCTGGCGCGCCCGCCGCCACAACCCACAGCGAAGTCAGCAAAAGCACTGCAAAAAGACGAAACATTGAGGGGTCCCTTTCTACTATGATCTTCATGGAAGTTCCAAAGCCTCGCCGTCCCAACGACGGCTGTCCAACCAAACCGATTCTTCGACCGGGAGTGTGCGGCTGCGAGCCGCACCTACTGTCCCGATTATCCGACCAAACGGATTCTCCGACCGAGAGTGTGCGGCTGCGAGCCGCACCTACTGTCCCGACTGTCCAACCAAACGGATTCTCTCACCGCAGGTGTGCGGCTGCGAGCCGCACCTCCTGTCCCGACTGTCCGACCGAACGGATTCTCCGACCGAGAGTGTGCGGCTGCGAGCCGCACCTACTGTCCCGACTGTCCGACCGAACGGATTCTCTCACCGCAGGTGTGCGGCTGCGAGCCGCACCTCCTGTCCCGACTGTCCGACCGAACGGATTCTCCGACCGAGAGTGTGCGGCTGCGAGCCGCACCTACTGTCCCGACTGTCCAACCAAATGGATTCTCCGACCGAGAGTGT